>Ga0129317_1000148_pt1 | contig 89583 bp, 90 predicted proteins | sample Cm1ome_FD_94430 | JGI IMG/M metagenome (GOLD analysis project Ga0129317, IMG submission 94430) | Eastern black-and-white colobus group fecal microbial communities from Wisconsin, USA - Cm1105 metagenome | ecosystem: Host-associated > Mammals > Digestive system > Large intestine > Fecal | place...
ACGATATAACTACTTCGCGGCTCGATTTGTCGGTTTGAAAAAGGATGAAAAACCTTGCCAGATAACCGAAAACCCTTGATATACGGGGCTTTTCCGGTTTGTCGTAATTATACCGTAAGGGCATACCTGTGCCTCGCTTTTGCTGGCCAACGGTGTCCCGATGGAACAGGTAAAGGAGTGGCTGGGACACAGTGAAATCTCGACAACGGTGGATATTTACGGGCATCTGCAATATGCCACAAAAAAGCAATCTGCCGCAGCCATTGAGCAGGACATTGTGGCGCCCATGCTGCAAAACCTATCGGCGGTTTCTCCATAAAAGAGAAAGAGGTCTACCAGCTTTTCGCTGGCAGACCTCATGGCGGAGATGGAGAGATTCGAACTCTCGCGCCGGTTTTGAGCCGACCTACCGCATTTCGAGTGCGGACCCTTCAACCGCTTGGGTACATCTCCAAATTTATGTTATATCCCTGGTCCCGACCCGCCGACCAATTCAGCCGGTGGAAATCGGGAAGAACAACAGGATAGAACAAGCAACATTATTCAATTTGAACTCGGCTGGAACCCGCATGGTTCCAAGGGTTTCAGCCGTTTGGCACTCCGCATAGGAAACCTGATTTCGAATCCGGACCCTTCAACCACTTGGGTACACCTCCAAAAGCAGGTTCAATTGATTGTGGAATAAAATTCGCAAGTAGATTGGAATAAGCGCATTTAAGAATACCAGACTATGGAGCGGAAATCAAGACTTAGAAAAAATTTTGCAGGATGTGGTGGTGCATGATTTTTTTGAGCATTTTTATCAGCTTGAAAAATACAGCGGACTTGCAAAACCAAGTGAGCCGCACATAAACGGAACAGTCGTATTTCTAAAATGAAAAAAGAGGGCGGAGCAATGCCCCCGCCCTCTCAAACGTGTCACTCTATTGGGATTTCTTAGCCGAAGTAGCGCTTCAGCAGGCCCTCGAAGGCCTTGCCGTGGCGGGCTTCGTCCCGGGCCATCTCGTGGACGGTATCGTGGATGGCGTCCAGGCCCAGCTCCTTGGCCTTCTTGGCCAGCTCAAACTTACCGGCAGTAGCGCCGTTCTCGGCGTCCACACGCATCTCCAGGTTCTTCTTGGTGGAGTCGGTCAGGACCTCGCCCAGCAGCTCGGCAAACTTGGCGGCGTGCTCGGCCTCCTCATAGGCGGCCTTCTCCCAGTACAGTCCGATCTCGGGATAGCCCTCACGGTGAGCCACACGGGCCATGGCCAGGTACATGCCCACCTCGGAGCACTCGCCCTCGAAATTCATGCGCAGGCCCTTGATAATCTCCTCGTCCACGCCCTGGGCCACGCCCACAACATGCTCGGCGGCCCAGCTCTTTTCACCGGCCTGCTCCTGGAATTTGGAGGCGGGAGCCTTACAAATGGGACAGAACTCAGGAGCGGCATCTCCCTCATGGACGTAACCGCAGATGGTGCATACAAACTTCTTCATAATAAATTTCCTCCTCAAGATAATGTAGTTTGCTTATCGGGTATACAAGCTTGACAAATTCCATAAAATGTGAGTTCGTGGCGTTCCACCATGAGCCCATATTGCTTGCTGACATCGCGGACCATGGTGCCCTCCAGCTTGATACAGGGCAGATCAATCACCGCGCCGCAGCAGGTGCAAATGAAATGAGTGTGGGGAGTAGTAGTAGCGTCGAAACGTTCCTGCCCTCTGACCACGCCCACGCTTTGGATATCACCTCGGGACTGAAAAAAAGTCAGGTTGCGATATACCGTCCCCAGACTTAAGTCTGGATGCGAAGGCTTCAGGGTTTGATAGACCCATTCGGCTGAGGGATGACAGGTGGTGCTTCGAATGGCGTTGAGAATGGCGTCGCGCTTTTTGCTGTGTCGTGTTGTGCGATCCACTGGCTCCCTCCTTAACAGTAGTAATTCTTATTTACAACAAGATAATAGCATACCAGATGAGGTTTGTAAAGAGGTAATTTAAAAAAATATAATTTTTTTGGAGGAACAACCGGCCTGGGACGGAAAGACACCCGGAAGCGGCAGAATGGCCGTCTTCGGGTGTCAGAAAGATGTTGTGTGAAAAAATCAGAGGTTGTGTTCTGGCAGCTGTGTGCTTTGCTTGGTGTTCCGATGGGTGTGCAGACGGTTCAGAATGGAAGCCTCCACCCGGTTCCCGTACTTCATGCCCAGGACAAACAGGAATCCTCCAGCCAGTGCGATCAGGACCATTCCCCATAGAGGAATGGAGAAGGAGGCGCCTCCCAGGGCACTGGCAAAGAGAAGTCCCCAGGGGCGGGCAAGCAGTACAATGACAGTGAATTTCCGAAAGGTAATCTTAGTCAGCCCGGCCAGAATGCAGAGGATATCATCCGGGAAAAAGGGGAATAAAAAGGCGAGAAGCAGAAAGACAGAGGTTTTGCTGCGAATAACATCCTGATACTTTTGGGACAGCCTTCTGCTGACAATACGGTCGGCAAAATTCTGTCCAAGGGTTCGGGCCAGCCAAAAGACAGACAGGGAGCCGGCTACAACGGCGGAAAAGGTGAGCCAAAAGGCGGTCCAGGTGCCAAAAAGCATTCCGCCGGCAGCGGCGCTGATATTGCTGGGAATGGGGGCCAAAACCACAGAGAGAAACTGCAGGAGAAAGAAAAACAGGTGGGCATATGGGGCGGAGCGGTCAATGTAGGCGCGCAGCGCCTCGGGGGAGGTGCAGGCGGCAAAAAAGCCGCTGCTGAATAAATAGAATCCGCCTCCGGCGATGCATAGCAGCGCAAGTACCAGTATGGCCAGTTGCTTTTTTTTGCCCATAGAGATCACCCTTTTTCTTTGAGTTCTCTGCCAGCATACCACAAAAGGCTTAAGAATCAGACAAAAGATTCTTAAAAATTCATAAATATCTCTGTGTGCGGAGAAAGCAGGGGTGAGGGGGAGGGGCAAGCTGACTGCTCAGGACAGGACCGGCTGATCCCGGTGGTTCAAATAGTACTCTACCACCTGACGGGAAATGGCCTTCCCTGGATTTACCATGGTCAAGGCCTGCTCCGGAGTAACCCAGACGGCCTGGTCTACCTCCTGGGACAGATGAAAATCCTGACGATGAACATGGGCCACAAAGCCAAACATCAGCATGTCCTTCTTTTCAAACCAGTAGGAACCGGTACTGCTCAGGGATTCAACCCGGAGGCCAAGTTCCTCCTCAATCTCCCGGGCAGCACATTCCTCGGCGGATTCTCCAGGCTTCATATAGCCGGATACCAGGACATAGTACTGGGAAGAGATGTAGCCCTGGCGCAGCAGAGCGACGCTGCCATGCTCGTCCACAGCCAAAGCGATAATGCAGGTGGAAAACATGGGGAACAGGGGAATGCTGCAGGAATCGCACCAGGAAACCAGTCCTTCATCTCCAAGTTCTTTTAATAGGGTCTTAGTCCCGCAGTGGGGACAGTACTGAAAACGCATGTAAGCAACCTCCTCGTTGTCGGAGCAAAGTCCATTACACTTCGGACGCCATGGCGGGCATCCGGTGTTCCATTGCCTTACTCCACCTCACCGAATCAGACCCGCTTACGCCGGGCTTCGGTTTGGTTCGCCGCCCGTTGGCGGCTTTGTGCCGGATGGCACGGCAGGGCGGGGGCAAGCTCCCGCCCCGTCCTCGTTACTGCAAGGTCCGCCCCGTTTTTTTCTCTTCCTCTCTGAAGCGAAACCTGCGGGCCGCTGCTGCGGCTTTATCAGAGATCAAGCTCCAGCAATACGGGACAATGATCGCTTCCCTCTACGTCGCTGAGAATCTCCGCCCGTTTGATTTTATCGCGCAGGCGGTCTGATACGATGAAGTAGTCGATGCGCCACCCTGCGTTATTTTCCCGGGCATGAAAGCGGTAGGACCACCAGGAGTAGGCCCCTGTCACATCGGGATACAGGAAGCGGAAGGAGTCTGTAAAGCCGGAGGACAGCAGAATGGACATTTTTTCCCGCTCCTGGTCGGAGAAGCCGGCGTTCATCCGGTTTGACTTGGGATTTTTCAAATCAATTTCCTGGTGAGCCACGTTCAGGTCTCCGCAGTAGATCACCGGCTTTACCTTATCCAAGGACGTGAGGTAGGCTCGCAGATCGTCCTCCCACTCCATACGGTAATCCAGCCGCTTCAGACCGTCCTGGGCGTTGGGGGTGTAGCAGCACACCAGGTAAAACTGGTCGTATTCCAGGGTAATCAGCCTGCCCTCATGGTCGTGGAGTTCTTTGTCCATGCCCAAGGCTGCGGCCTGTGGGGGATGGGGGGTAAAAATGGCGGTTCCGGAGTAGCCCTTCTTTTCCGCGGAGTTCCAATATTCCAGCCAGCCCTCGCCCAGGTCCAGGTCCGCCTGCCCTTGAGTCATCTTGGTTTCCTGCAGGCATAAAAAATCAGGGGACTGCTCCTGAAAAAAATTCAGGAACCCTTTTTTGAGGCAGGCCCGCAGGCCGTTTACGTTCCAGGAAATAAATTTCATAGATATATCCTTTCCCGGGAAACCCGGATGTCATTTAGTCCCGTTTATTATAACCCGCGGGGAAGGGCACGGCAAGAACAGATTGCATTTTTTCCTTGGATTGGATATAATAGGAAAGATTTTAAAACAGGTAAGGAGTGTTTTGCCATGCCAGAGATTTTACTTCCTCAGGGATATAGCTCCCTGCTTTCCATTTATGAGACGCAGAAGGCCATTGGTCTGCTCAAGCGGCTGTTTGAGGATAAGCTGTCCGGCGCTCTGCGTCTGCACCGTGTGTCGGCCCCGCTGTTTGTATCCGCATCCTCCGGCCTGAATGATGATCTGAATGGGATAGAGCGCCCTGTGTCATTTGACATCAATGGTGTGAAGGATACAGCCCAGGTGGTCCATTCCCTGGCCAAATGGAAACGTCTGGCCCTGAAGCGCTATCAGTTTCAAGTGGGTGAGGGCCTGTATACGGATATGGATGCCATACGGAGGGATGAGGAGCTGGACAACCTCCACTCCGCCTATGTGGACCAGTGGGATTGGGAGAAGATCATTTCCCCAAAGGACCGGAACGTGGGATATCTCCAGGAGACCGTGCAGTCTATTGTGACGGCTCTGGCAGACACACAGTATTTCCTGCGCTCCGTATTTCCCCAGCTGTCGGTGCTGCCCCAGATATCCTCCCAGGTGACCTTCATCACGTCTCAGGAGCTGGAGGATCTATACCCCACCCTGACGCCCAAGGAGCGGGAGCACGCCATTACAAAGGAACATCCCACTACCTTCCTGATCGGAATCGGGGGAAAGCTGCGCTCGGGAAGTCCCCATGACGGCCGGGCGCCCGACTATGACGACTGGTCTTTGAACGGTGACCTGCTGGTGTGGGACAGTGTGAACGGACGATCCATGGAGCTGTCTTCCATGGGCATCCGGGTGGATCCGGAGAGCCTGGACCGTCAGCTTACCCTGGCGGGCTGCGACAACCGCCGTGAGCTGCCCTTCCATAAAATGCTGCTGAACGGGGAGCTGCCTCTGACCATGGGCGGGGGTATTGGACAGTCCCGGGTGTCCATGCTTCTGCTGGGCAAGGCACATGTTGGAGAGGTTCAGTCCTCCCTTTGGGACGAGGCGAATACGGAGGCCTGCGAGGCGGCGGGGATCACCCTGCTGTAACAGGGACAAGGGATCCATACAAATCAAGAAAGCAGGGGCCGAATGTGAAAAACATTCGGCCCCTGCTTTGTTTGTATTCTGTGGGCGGAAACGCTTACAGATTGTTCTCTTTGCGCCTCTTCTCCTCCATGGTAAGCCAGGCCAGTCCGGCGGCGGAGAGGAGGGAGAGGGCCAGCCACACCAGAGAGCTGTCTCCGGTGGCGGGAGCCTCAGCCAGGGGGACCTCCTCATCAGGGAGTTCCTCAACGGGCTCCTCTGGGACCTCGACGGGCTCTTCTGGGATGTCGGGGAGGTCTGTGGTGGGAGTCTCCACGTCAGGGATCTCGGTGGGGGGGACGGGATCATCGCCATCGTCGTTGTCATCGCCGCCGCCGCCACCGCCGCCGCCAGTGGTGCGGCTGTAGCGCAGATAAATGACGTTCAGAGAGTGGTCCAGAACCAGCGTGATGGTAGAGTCTGAATTATTGGAGTCGTAATTGTAGGAGTTGCCCTCGTAGCGAAGGACCTTTGTAATATCGGCGGCATGAATGATCTGGTCTACAACACCGTCGAGTTCCTGGCTGGTGGTGGAACCGGAGAGCGAACCATCGGTATAATACTCGTGGACCACTTTATAGGTGGTGGGTTGGGGAGTGGGGACGATGATTTTTTCAGTCAGCTTGAAGCCGGACTCGAAGCCAAAGGCCATGTACTGATAGGGATTAGTGCAGTAAGGACCGTTGATAAAAAAGCCCATAGGCTCCAAAGCACCTGTGGCACCGGGGGCGAGTTCATCCCAAGCCTTTTTACAGTAGTCCTCATAGCTGGCCTCGCCCCGCATGTAGGAGCCAATAGAATAGCTGCCGTCGGGGTCTTTGACGCCGTCAGGGACTAGGCTGAGCAGGCGGTCATAGAAGTAGCTGTAACCAATACCGGCCACTTCGGGGTTGGATTCGCATGCATAACGATTCACAACAGTGCCGCCTAATACGCCGCTGCCTAAGGTGAGGGCAGAATCAGAAAGCTGGGTCAGGTTGGTGTAGTTGCCTCCGGTTGTGGCGTTGTAATAATCCAGATAGTATTCCGCTAGATCGTCAACGCCGCCTTCATAGCCACATTCAATTAGACGATTGCCCAGATTGCTGTCAAGGAGCTGCTCCACCGAAAGCTTTTTGGAATCAGAAACCCCATACAGTACTTTCAGGGCCTTGTTGCTGGTCCGAATAATACCGTAGGTGTAATGAGGAATTTCACCATCAAAGGTCCGGGCTCCAGTGATATAGCCCTCTACTTCATTTTCGAAGTCATAGGTGGGGCCGTCTGAGGGGAAGCTGGGGCTCTGGAAAATAAAGCTGTTGCTCTTGTAAGTATAAGTTTGGCCCGACAGATTGTTGATGACGATAGAGTAGTAATCACCTGAACCGCCGGGCATATATTTGCCAGCCCAGGCTTCATTGAGCGCTTCTGTCGCATTAATATTAATTTCGGCTGCGGAGTAGTTTGCGGGAATGGTGAAAGTAATGGTCTTTGTGGAAGGATCAATTTCATAGGTGATGCCCTCGGAGGTAACGCCGACGTCCTTTCGCTGAGTGGTTTTTCCGGAAAGGCTGTAATCATAATTCAGATCTTCAGAATCAGAACCATAAACGGCGTCCAGATATATGTTGTTGCCATCAGGGGTCATGCACTCCAAGATGCTGGCGGGGATCACATCGCCCACCTGGTACACAATACCGTCCTCACCGTTTTTGTATCCGATGACAGAACCCTGCGTAACGGTTCCGTTTTCGATCAGGAGTTTGCTGTCGTCTTTACCTGTGACTGTAACGGAAGAATCAGAGCCTCCCTTATGTGTACCGCACTTGGAAGTGCCCTTGCTGGTGCGGGAATACACAGTATAGTTAGTTCCGGGGGTCAAGGTTGCGCTTCTGTTGCAACGGTCACATATACCGTCTACAAGATTGTGACCCAGAGGGTCGATTCCCACGGTTTTGGAGCCGCCGCAGCCCTCAACAGTGCATGTGTAAGACATCTCGCCAGGCTCAGTGCATGTGGGATCCTTGGTCTGGGTACCTTCATCCCAAGTGTGGCCCAGAGCAGCGATCTCCCCGGTTTTAGAGCCGCCGCAGCCCTCAACAGTGCATGTGTAAGACATCTCGCCAGGCTCAGTGCATGTGGGATCCTTGGTCTGAATACCTTTGTCCCAAGAATGACCCAGAGGGTCGATTCCCACGGTTTTGGAGCCGTCGCAGCCCTCAACAGTGCATGTGTAAGACATCTCGCCGGGCTCAGTGCATGTGGGGTCCTTGGTCTGGATGCCTTCACCCCAAGTGTGGCCCAGAGGATCAATGGCCTCTGTATAGGAATCGCCGCAGGAGCAGGTGAAGGTTTCTTCACCAGCCTCTGTACAGGTGGGCGCTTGGGTAACCGTGCTTTCATAGCTATGTACGTGCTCAGGTTCGTCGGACTCTCCGTCCGCAAGTACAGATGTACTAAGCATGCTCATGGCCATGCTCAGTGCCAGGATGACTGACAGCAGTTTTTTCAGTTTTTTCTTAGCCATAGTTCCGTTCTCCTTTTCCAAATTTTGAGATCGGAATGAATGGCGGCCGGGCGGGCATGGCGCTGCTGCGCTTTAGCTCCCTGGCTTTGCGTCCCACCCTTTCAGGCGGTTTGCCTCTGCATTATTCCAGATACGCGGAAAACCGCGTGGGAGTTTCCGCCCCCAGGGGGCGGAAAGAAGCGGGTACCCGCTTCTTTGATCCCGATTCAATTCGTTTTTAGTGCTCCCCACGGCGTACCTTCCATGGAACGGCTGCCATTCAGATGCCCGGGAAGCGATACATCCCCCTCTCTTTACAGGACAATATGGTCGGTCTATACATGCCGCCTAACGAGATGTTGAGGAGCAGCTATTTGGGGCAATGAGTTTCCAATTGCCCCGGAGGACCGTTTAAGCGTGGGACGGAAACCATGCAGTTTTACGTCTGTCCTTTTTGCTTTGACCTAAGTATAGCATACGGTGGTTACAAAACCGGTTACATTTCTAAAAAAACGTTCAATAGTCAGAAAAAATATCTACAAAATAAATGGATAAATTTTGGGTATATTACCAGTTTTCCAGACCCGGACAATGTTGTGGGCTCCATGGCTTCGGAGAGGAGGGGCCTTGGACGGAGAACTGTTTTCATATAAAATCCGCTCTTTTTATTAATGAATGGGGACTGCATAGGGGGCGGCGCAATGACAGAAGGACCTGAACTGCGTGATATGGGCCTGAAAATGTTTGGAGGAGAGGCGTCCATGTGTGGTACAGCATTTTGGTTGCGCTTTTGCGGGTGTCCTGATATAATTGAGAAAATTGTCAAAGAAAGACGGCGGGGGATACGTTGTCTTGGAGGGGCACAATGGGCGATTATATACGAGAGGAATACGAGCGGGAGCCGGGCGGCCCGCGATCCGGCCGCCGAACAACGAGGGGCGGCCGGCGGCTGGCGGTGATAGGCCCTCTTCTGGCGCTGATTCTGATTGGCGCGGCGTTGTACCTGGCGGCGTTTGGGGGCTGGAACCGGCTCTTTCCGCCGGAGCCCATTACCTTTTCTTATCGGGACCGCATCTTGGAAGCCAAAGAGGGTGTGCCGGTAAACCAATATGACCCGGCCGGGTTCCATGTGGACCAGAGAGGCAGGGTGAGCTATGAGCAGGAGGGGCGGCAGGCTTGCGCGGGAATTGATGTGTCCTTTTATCAGGGGGAGATTGATTGGGCGGCGGTGGCGGCAGACGGAGTGGAATTTGCAATTATCCGCCTGGGTTACCGGGGCTATACCCAGGGGGGACTGAACCTGGACAGCCGGTATGAGGAAAATATTCAGGGAGCCCTGGACGCCGGACTGGACGTGGGGATCTACTTCTTTTCTCAGGCCATTTCTGAGGAGGAGGCGGCGGCAGAAGCCGACTTTATTCTGAAAAACCTGGACGGCTATGGCGCGGAGGCGATCAAGTATCCAGTGGTCTTTGACTGGGAGCCCATTACCCCGGGGAAAGAGGCGCGAACCGACGGTATGGACGGTGAAACCCTGACCCGGTGCGCGGCGGCTTTCTGCCGGCGGGTTCGGGAGGCGGGGTATACCCCTGCGGTTTACTTCAATCAAGATATGGGCTATCTGACCTATGATCTGGCCCAGCTGACGGAATTCTCCTTCTGGCTGGCGGAGTATGACAAAAAACCGGATTTTTACTATGGTTTTGATATGTGGCAGTATACCCACACCGGAACGGTGGAGGGGATCCAGGGCAGCGTGGATTGGAATCTGTCGTTCTGGCCGGTCCGGACGGAAGAGACCTGATAAAATGGAAGTCCCGGTATCTGAATTTTCAGGTACCGGGACGGTTTTATGCCAAAATCTCTTCGCTGATTGCCTGGGCCATCTGGTCCACTGTGTGAAAGTCCACATAAGGATTGTACAGGGACTCCAGATCGTCATGTATGGCCTTTGCCTGAGACAGGGAGATCACTGCCTCGTCCATGAGGGCGGAGGAGACCTTGCGGGCAAACCGAAGTCTGGGTCTGCTGCGGCGGAGAAGCTCGGCATCCGCTGCGGCGTCAAGCCGGATCCGGCGGTAGGGGGTGCCGGGGAAGGGGAGGCCGGGGGAGGAGGATAAAAAGGCGAGCTCCAGTCCGGGAATGAGCAGATGGGACAGACGGTCGGGCGCCATAGGATCTGGACAGGCCACCACGTCATGGCCCGCATCCACAGCGCCGGCCAGCAGGTGGATCAGCAGCTCGTGGGCCAGCCCATAGCTGTCTGCCAGCTCGTAGACACGCCCGCATTGGGCCAGCGCGGTATCGAACAGGCACAAGGGGCCCCTGTGGGTAACCGCGCCCAAAAAGCGCTGCTTTACCTGACCGGTTTCGGACCTCTTTTGCCGTTTGAACTCCCGGGAAAGAATCCCGCGGGCCCGCTTGGCAAGCTTATCAGACAGGGGGGAGGTAAGAAGTGTGGAGCGGGTGTCCTGGAAGATTTCCGCAGAGGCGGCCAGGCAGCGGTAGGCTCTGGGGTAGCAGCTTTTGTACCGGGACATGCAGGAAATGATTTCAGGCCGCAGACCGGCCAGCCCTCGGCTGTCGTAGCAGTCGCCCAGGTTGACGTAGCGCTCCACCACACCGGGATACTTGGGCTCTATTATGTGGGGCGCGGTGCCGTCCACCAGGGCGACACCCAAATTGGGGAGAAGAAGTGCGTCCAGGGAGTCCGGGTCCCCGGAGCACAGGATGTACTCTGTGTCCGCTCCATCCTGTTCCATGCGGAGCGCCACCCGGCGCATCAAGGTGGATTTGCCGCAGCCGGGTCCGCCCTTTAAAATATAGATGGCATGGGCCGTCTCAGGGGGGATGAGCTCGGAGTATAAAGAATAGAAACCAGAGGGGGCGTTTGCCCCCAGAAAATATTGGATATGAGGTAAAGCAGTCATAACCGACCCTCCGTATCAACGAATCTGTACCCCAACTTATGCCGGAGCCCCTCCGTTGGTGCAGATTGGGCCGGAAGGGCCAAAGAAGGAGGGGAAACCGATGTGAAATGGTGGAAATTATACATTGACAACAGAGATGAAGTGGGGTAGAATGAGGGGCGAAAATGAAGGAAAACTTGCAAAATGAAAGACGCCCTGCGGTAACCTGCACGCTTGATCGCCGGAATTCGGAAAAGCGCGGGGAAAAGTTGGAGGGAAGCGAGCGTATGCGTACATTTGAGACAAAAATTCAGGAGTTAAAAACCTCTGTTTTGACGGAAGTGGCCCGACTGACTTGGGAGGACCGTACTTTGACCGGGATTTTGGATATTCCGGAGAAGATCATACCCGGTCCGGCGGCGACTCTGCGGTGCTGTATTTATAAGGAGCGGGCGGTTATCAGCAGCCGGATCAAGATGGCCATGGGGGGGGATAAGACGAACCCCAGTGTGGTGGAGGTCCTACCCATCGCCTGTGACGAGTGTCCTGTGACCGAGATGACCGTCAGTGCCTCCTGCCGGGGCTGCCTGGCTACCCGGTGTGTTCATGCCTGCCCCAAGGATGCCATTGAGATCATCAACCACAGGGCCCATATTGACCACGACAAGTGCATCACCTGCGGCAAATGTCTCAACGCCTGCCAGTACAGCGCTATCGTGAAAACTCAGCGCCCCTGTGAAAAGGGATGTCCCGTGGGCGCTATTTCCATGGGGACGGACAAAAAGGCTTTTATTGATATCAACAAGTGTATTTCCTGCGGAAACTGTGTCTACCAGTGCCCCTTTGGGGCAATTCAGGATAAGTCCTGGATTATGGACGCCATTCAGATGATTCAGGGCGGCGAGCACTGGGGATACCACACTTATGCGGTGGTGGCCCCGTCCATCGCGGGACAGTTTGCCCCCGCAAAATATGGACAAGTGGTGGCCGGACTGAAGGCCCTGGGCTTCTCCGGCGTGGCCGAGGTGGCGCTGGGCGCGGACATGGTGGCGGACAAGGAGTCTGATGAGCTGGTGGAAAAGGGAATGCTGACTTCCTCCTGCTGCCCCGGCTTTGTTGGCTACGTGAAAAAGAAGCACCCCGAGCTGGACAAATATGTATCCCATACGCCCTCCCCCATGGTGATGATCGGACTGCACCTGAAAGAGAAGGACCCGGATGCAAAAGTGGTTTTCATTGGTCCCTGCGTGGCCAAGAAGAAGGAATTCCAGCTGGGCCGCACGATGAACGCCATTGACTGCGTTTTGACCTATGAGGAGCTGTTTGCCCTCTTTGAGTCCAGGGATATTGACCTGACCAAGCTGGAGGATGCGCCGCTGGACGAGGCCAGCCCCTATGGAAGGAACTTTGCCCGCAGCGGCGGCGTGGCCCAGGCGGTGGCCCAGGTTATGAAGGAAAAGGGCAAGGACAAGGAATTTAATTTAAAGGCGGTTCCCTGCAGCGGAATTTCCGAGTGTGAAATGGCCCTGCTCAAACTGAAGCTGGGCAAGCTGGAAGGGAATTTCATTGAGGGCATGGCCTGTGACGGCGGCTGTGTCCAGGGAGCCGGGTGTTTGGTGCGCAGTCCCCGGAACCGGATGGATGTGGAGAAGCACGCCAAGGAGGCGGAGGGCCGCAGTGTGCTGAATGCGGTGAGCATCGGTGCCAGCCAGGTGCCCGCGGACAGCAATGGGGAAGCGGTTGTGCCGGTCCCCAAAAATCAGCCCGCCGGAAAGAGCGGAACCAAGACAGAGAAGGCGTGAACGGCCGCCTGAAGAAGGCTGGACCTTCTCCTTTCGTCAATATCAAGTTCAGCTCTGTTTTAACTGTGCTGAACTATGCTCAGCCTGTCGAAAAGACTTTTTCGGCAGGCTGGACTTTTTGCGTGATATTTCCCCTTGTTTGGACCAAGGAGATGAACATACAGAGGAACGGGCAGGCCGGTTTTGTTCCATGCTGAGCATTTTGGTCCATTCTTGGCGAGATTAGATTTACAAGACTGAAAAAGTAAGCTATACTGGTATCCGCCGAAAAGCCTGCCGGGCGATGGGAGTGTACGGCACTGTGCGCGTCTTTCCGTCTATGTGTATGTGCAGAAAACCTATGGCAGATTTCGTTCACTATGATCCAAAACGAGGTTATGATATGAAACAACGCATGATTCCCCTTCTTTTGACTGTCCTTCTGGTGCTGTCCGGCTGTGGCCCTGCCCAAACCTCCGGGGAGGACGGGAATTCGGAGGAGGGCGCCCTGACGGTGGTGGCAACCACCTACCCCGTCTACCTCTTTGCCAGTGCCATAGCCGACGGGGTGGAAGGGGTGCGGGTAGAGCGGCTGAACACCGGCACGGCCAGCTGCCTCCACGACTACACTCTGTCGGTGGAGGACATGCGGCTGCTGGAGCGGGCGGATGTCATCGCCCTCAACGGCGCGGGGTTGGAGGATTTTATGGAGGACGCCCTGGCCTCCTCCGACGCCTATGTCGTCGATTGCTCCCAGGGGGTGGAGCTGCTGGAAAATCTGACCCATCTCCATGAGGAGGGGGACGAGGACGACCATGACCACGGTCACTACGACCCCCACATCTGGATGGATCCGGACAACGCGGGGCAGATGGTGGTCAACATTCAAAGCGCCATGATCCAGCTGGACCCGGACCATGAGGAGATATACCGGAGCAACGGTCAGGGCGCGTATGCCCTGTTGTACAGCTGGAAGAATGCCCTGGGGGATTTGGTGGCGGAAATGACTCAGAACGGGGTGGAAATTCCAGGCCTGATTACGTTCCATAATGGCTTTCAATACTTTGCCAGGGCCTTTGATCTGCCCCTTTTGGCCGCCATCGAGGAGGAGGCGGGCAGCGAGGCCAGCGCCAAGGAAATTGTGGAGATTACTCAGCTGGTAAAAGAGAAACACATCCCGGTTATCTTCACCGAGGTCAACGGTTCTGATGCCACCGCCCGGGCCATCGCCCGGGAGACGGGGTGCGCCGTGGCTCAGCTGACCATGCTTATGGACGGCCCGGACGAAGCCCTGTCCAATTACTACGACGGGCTGATGAACAATGTGGAGGCTGTTCTCAACGGTTTTGCAGGAGAGGAGATGGTCCGATGAGAATCGTCAAGCACGGCAAGCTGGCTGCCGGCTGTGCCGACGCCTGCTGCCTGAAGCTGGAGGGCATCTCCGTCAACCTCCAGGGGGACTCAATTTTGGAGGATGTGTCCTTTCATCTCCACTGCGGAGAAATCGCAGCCCTCATCGGGCCAAACGGAGCAGGTAAATCCACATTGTTTCGCAGTATTCTGGGGCAGATGACTTACAAGGGAACCATTACCTTCTCCCCGGCGGGAGGGCCGGCCATTCGGCTGGCCGACGGGACGGCGGCAGGGGGACGGCGGCCCCTGGTGGGTTATGTGCCCCAGGCCCCCCACTTTGACCGTGGGGACCCGGTGTCTGTGCTGGACTTTTTCACCGCCGCCACCGCCAAATGGCCGGTGTGGCTGCCTGTGCCTGGAAAGCACCGGAAGCGGGCGGCGGCCTGTCTGGCACGGGTCCACGGAGAGGATCTGCTGGACCGGCCCATGGGGGTGCTGTCCGGAGGTCAGCTCCAGCGGGTGCTGCTGGCCCTGGCTCTGGAGCCGGTGCCCCACATCCTCATTTTGGACGAGCCTCTGTCCGGAGTGGACATCGAGGGGGAGCACCAGCTGCTGGACATGCTGGATGAGCTGCGGACCCAATATGATCTGTCCATCTTCCTGTCTACCCACGACTTTGCCACCCTGAGCCAATTTGCCGACAAAGTGATTCTCCTGAACCGGAAGGTGCTGAAGTCGGGAACACCGGAGGAAGTCCTGTCCTCTCCGGAGTTTTATGAGACCTTTCATCTGCGGATGGGGAAGGGAGGGGAAGGGTAATGGAATGGTGGTACACGCTGGTGTCTCTGCTGCCCTTCGATTGGGCCCAGCCAGGAACCATGCTGTTTATGAAGCACGCCCTGCTGGCGGTGCTGGTTATCTCCCCCTTATTTGGGATTCTGTCCACCATGGTGGTTCACAGCCGGATGTCCTTCTTTTCCGACGCGCTGGGCCACTCCGCATTCACCGGCATGGCCATCGGGGCCCTGTGCGGCTTCCATGAGCCCACCTGGGCCGCCATTGTCTTTGCCCTGGTGTTTGCCCTGCTGTTTAATCTGGTCCGCCGACGTACCGCCCTGGCCAATGACACGGTGATTGGAGTGTTTTCCTCCACCGCCGTGGCGCTGGGTATCTTTTTATCCACCCTGGGAGGACGTTCCTTTACGAAGTTCAACAACCTGTTGATTGGCGATATCCTGTCGGTGGAACCGGCCAAGATTGGAGTGCTGGCCCTGATTTTGGCGGTGGTTGTGGGTCTGTGGTGTCTGTCGTTCAACCGGCTGATGCTGTCCGCTGTCCATCCCGCTTTGGCGGACAGCCGGGGGATCAGGGTGTTCTGGCAGGAGACGGTGTTCTCAATGGCCATTGCGGTGGTGGTCACGCTGTCCATGACCTGGGTGGGGTTGTTGGTCATCAACTCGCTGCTGGTGCTGCCCGGCGCCGCGGCCCGGAATGTGGCCCGGAACATGTGGCAGTATCATCTGTTGTCCCTGCTGGGGGCTGTTGCGGCGGGGGTGGCGGGCCTGATGACTTCATACTACATCGGCGCCTCCGCCGGCGCAGCCATTACCCTGTATTTGGCGTTCTGGTTTCTGGTTACATTTCTGTTCCGGAAGCGGGGATAAAGAAGAAGCCAAAAGGCCCCGGAGGCAATTGCCTCCGGGGCCTTTTGGTGTATAAAAGGAGCGATTTAAGCAAGAATCAGGCCCCAAATGGGGATGGTAATCACCGAGAACAGGATGGTGACCACCACGCACTTGGTGGCGAAGGGGGCGTCGCTGTCGTATTTTGCCGCGAAGAGTACCGTGGTGCTTGCTCCGGGCATACCGGACATGAGGACGGCGATGCCGCGGGCGGCGTGGTCCAGGGGGAGGGGCAGACAGCACAAATAGGTGATAAGGGGAAGCCCGACCAGGCGGATTCCGCTGAAATAGAGGGAGTCCCGGTCCAGAAAGTGGCGGAAGTCAAGATCGGCCAGAATGGACCCGGTGATGACCATGACCATGGGGGTGGTACAGCCGGCCATGGACCGAACAGTGGAGTCCAGCAGATGGGGCAGCGACCAGGGAGTCAGCATGAAGAAGAGACCCAGGTACAGCCCCACCAGACAGGGGTGCAGAAAGACCTTGCGGACCACCTCTCTTTTTGAGGGAGGCGCCGTGAAATAGGACAGTCCGACAGACCACATCAATACCCGCATGGGGATGAGAAAGACGGAGTTGTACAGCAGGCCCAAATCTCCATAGAGCCCCTGTGAAACAGCGGTGCCCAGAAAGCCGGAGTTGGAGGACAGGGTGGTGTACTGAAGGATTTTTCGGCGTTCCGGAGAAAAGCTGCGGTAAAGAAATTTATTCAGTACCACGTACAGCAGCTCCAGCCCAAGTGCCAGAAGGAACAGGACGGAGCAGGAGCGGAGGATGGAGAGATCCATTGTGCCCAAAAAAGACTTTAAGATGTTGCAGGGGATGAAAATCCAGATGGTGACATCGGACAGCACCTGCCGCCCGCCCTGGGTGATGACCCCCATTTTAGCTAAAATGAACCCGGTGGACATCATTAAAACCAGGGTGCCCTGGAGCTCTGCCAGCTGCAGAAAGGCTCCCGATAACTGAACCGGCACAAGACATTCCCCCTCTGACACAAGCAGTCTAGCACATGGAGGGGCTGTGTATCAAATATCGGACAAAAAGAGGCCCCCATGCATGGAAATTCATACATCGGGGCGAGGGAGAAACAGAGCTGCGGGGGGCGTCATTCAGTGATTAATATTAAAACCTGGGCCGAAGAAGGGGCTGTTTTGCGGGAAAATTGTTTGTTTCTGTAATTAAATGGAGTGCCAGGGCCGAAAGGCGGCCCTGGCACTGGAAGAGAATATAAGGGGCTATGGGAGCTGGTCCGTCTGTACCCGGAGGGCGGTGCGCATAGCATCGGTCATGTGGTCCCGGATGGCCGCTGCCGCCGCCGCCTCGTCGTGGGCGGCAATGGCCTGATAGATGTCCCGGTGGCGCTTCAGGTTCAGGACCACGTTCTGGTGGGGAACCAGCCGGATGAGATAAAATCTTGCCTGCCGGAGGAGATGATCATAGGCCGGCTGAAGATAGCGGTTGTGGGAGGCCGCACCCACCATGGCGTGAAAGGCGGAGTCCAGGCGGGTGGCAGCCGGGCGGTCCTGCCGCTCAATGGCCGCATGGTAGGCAGTCAGGTTATTCTCCATCTCCTCCAGCTGGCGCTCGGTGGCCCAATGGGCGGCGAGGCGGGCGGCAAAAGACTCCAGCTCGCAGCGGTACTCCATAAAGTCGGCGAAATCCTGTCCGTCCAGCAGAGGGGCCTGAAATCCACGGGCAGTGTGGGAAACAAAGCCCTCTTCCGCCAGCCGGAGCAGGGCGTCCCGAACGGGAGAGCGGCTCATCTCCAGCTGCTGCGCCAGGGAGTTTTGGTTCAGATGAGCTCCGGGTTTCAGCCGTCCGTCCAGCAAGGCGTCCAACAGCAGCTGGTAGGCCAGTTCCACACTGGGCAGAAAAGGATTTTTTTCCCGAATGGCGGATACCTTCTGTTCGTCAAAAACCATTGCCGCCCTCCTCTCTCCCGTATATATCGTCAGCGGTCGATGTCCACCAGAATATTGTCGGTGCCGTGCTCCTCAAATTCCGCGATATAGGCGTCGATGCGGCTGGTCAGCTCGGCATAGTTGCTCTCGTCAATGGGGACATCGGCCATGTCGCGGCGGGCCAGGTCCTCGGCCAGAATATCAAAAAATACGTTGTTTTCATATTCCGCGATGGCCTCATGGATGCCCCCCTCCACAAAGGCCCGGGAGGGGACCAGCTCTCCCTGATACCGCTCGGCCAGAGTGGGCATCCCCAGCTGGGCCGCTTTGCCGAAGAGAAGGCTTTCCACCTCATCGTAGTCGGCAAAGCGCTGGTCGCCGCGTGTGGAGTTTAAAATCCAATTTCCGATATATACCATGTCCAAGAGACGGCGGTATTGCTTTTGGGTCAATTCCAGGTTCATAGACAGGACCTCCTTTCCTGGAATCCATGCAGCATGGTAATACATATTATAGTCGGCGGGCCCTATTTGTCAAATGGAGAAAGTACTGATACAGAAAGATTTTCTGTGGAAATTCCCCCTTGTTTTTCCTGAAAAAATAACATAGAATATGTTCTGCTGGAAAATGACCTGCCAGCCTTTACAACAGGGGGGAAAGCGTGTATAATACCCCCACCTGTGGGCGTCTCCGGGGGCCGCGCGGGAAATCGGGTCCTGAATTTGGAGGCAGTTTATGGAAAAGGATGTGGTCATCTCCATTAAGGGGATGCAGAAATATGAGGACGCCGATCCGGATACCATCGAGCTGGTGACCGAGGGGCGGCTGACGCGGGATGGCGGGGGCTATATCCTCTCCTATCAGGAGAGTGAGCTCACCGGACTGGAGGGTACCCTGACCACCATTCAGGTAGAGGGAGAGCAGGTGACCCTGATGCGCATGGGGGAGGTCAATGCCCAGATGGTATTTCAGGAGGGGCGGCGCCACCTGTCCATGTACAATACACCTTATGGCGCCATGGCCGTGGGGGTGAATACCCGCCATCTGCTGGCCGAGCTGAATGACCAGGGCGGCGATATTGAGATTGATTATGCCATCGAGATCGACCATGCCATCGCGGGGAGAAATATCTTCCGGATCAAGGTAAAGGAAGCGGAGGGCTTCAGTCTGAAGCAATGAAAAAGTCGATCTCGATCCCGCAGGACGGGCTTTGCCCGTCCGAGGATTGAAATACCCGGGTCCCCACGGCGGCCTGCCGCCGTGGGAGATCGGCCACGCCATCGCGGGGAGAAATATCTTCCGGATCAAGGTAAAGGAAGCGGAGAGCTTCAGTTTGAAGCAGTGAGAGAAGCAGAGAATGGAGCGGCCGGAATGTCCGCTTCCGGCAGGAGGAAGACACCGGCTGCCCGTGGCGGCCAAGGCTCCCCGGCTCCAAAATTATACGAGGGTGATAAAACGAATGAGCAATATGATAACCGCCGCCCGCGCGCAGGTGGCCCAACTAACCCAGGCGGCCTATGAGAAGGCCGCCGCCGCCGGTATTCTGCCCGGTGGGGCGGAGGTAAAGGCCACCATTGAAATTCCCAAGGATACCGCCCACGGGGACTACGCGTCCTCCTTTGCCATGGCCGGAGCCAAGGCCCTTCATATGGCGCCCAGGGCCATTGCCCAGGTCATTGTGGACCATTTGGATCTGGAGGGGAGCTATTTCCAAAAGGTGGAGATTGCCGGGCCCGGATTTTTGAACTTCACCCTGGGATCCAGGTGGTTTGGTGATGTGCTGTCCGCGGTGGAGACGCAGGGGGCAGGCTATGGCTCCGGGGACGAGGGACAGGGTCGGAAGGTAATGGTGGAATTTGTCTCCGCCAACCCCACCGGCCCCATGCACATGGGCAATGCCCGGGGAGGTGTGCTGGGAGATACGCTGGCCAACGTCCTGGCACGGGATGGCTGGAGTACCTGGAAGGAGTTCTATGTCAATGATGCCGGCAATCAGATTCATAAGTTTGCCGTGTCCATCAACGCCCGATACCTCCAATTGATTCTGGGAGAGGATCAGGTGGAGTTCCCCGAGGAGGGCTACCACGGGGAGGACATCAAGGTTTTGGCCCGGGCTATCTATGACGCGCATGGAGCCGCCTGGAAGGACCTGCCGGAGGAAGAGCGGCTGGAGAAAATGGCCGAGTATGGCTTATCCGTCAACATCCCCAAGATGAAAGAGGACTTAAAGAAGTACGGCATCGAGTATGACCAGTGGTTTTTGGAGTCCTCCCTCCATGAGAGCGGCTATGTGGCCGAGACGGTGGCACTGCTCACCGAGAAGGGCTGGACCTATGAGAAGGACGGGGCCCTGTGGCTGAATACCACCCAGCTGCTGAAAGAGAAGTTTATGCGGGAGGGGAAGAGTCAGGAGCAGGTGGACAAGCTGGACCTGAAGGACGATGTGCTCCGCCGGGCCAACGGCTTTTATACCTATTTTGCCGCCGACATCGCCTATCACCGGAACAAGATGGATGTGCGGGGGTTTGACCTGGCCATCAATATCTGGGGTGCCGACCATCACGGCCATGTGGCCCGACTCCAGGCCGCTTTGGACGGACTGGGCCTGGACGGCTCCCACCGGCTGGTGATTGTGCTGATGCAGCTGGTAAATTTGATGCAGGATGGAAAGCCGGTGCGCATGTCCAAGCGCTCGGGCAAGGCTATCGCCCTCCACGACCTGCTGGACGACATCAGTGTGGACGCCGCCCGGTATTTCTTTAACTCCCGGACCGCTACCACGCCCCTGGACTTTGACCTGGATTTGGCGGTCCGGCAGGACAGCGAGAACCCGGTGTACTATGTCCAGTATGCACACGCCCGGATCTGTTCCCTGGTCTCCCGGCTGGGGGAGGAGGACGGGGCCCAGGTTCCCAAGGCCGCACAAATGAACCCTGCGGTTCTGGCGGCGCCGGAGGAACTGGCTCTGGTGAAATCCCTGGCCCAGTTCCCTGAGGAGCTGCATCTGGCCGCCCGGGACTACGATCCCAGCCGCATCAACCGTTATTTGGTTGCCCTGGCGGGGGATTTCCACCGCTTCTACAATGCCTGCCGCATCAAAGGGGAGGAGCCTCAGGTGCTGGCCGCCCGGCTGAAGCTGGCTGACACCGTGCGCGCCGTTCTGGCCAACGGACTGGCCCTGCTGGGCGTGTCCGCGCCCGAGAAGATGTAATCAAAAAGCACGCCTTATGCTTAAGCATAAGGCGTGCTTTTTGATTTGCCCTGAAGATATATTTTGCCTCTGGGCCGGCTTGCAAGAAGGAGGGGCAGAGGCTATAATCAGTTGTAAGTATCAAAATATGAGGGAGCCAATCAATTATGAGATGTCCATATTGTCAGGGGGAAATGCAGCAGGGGTATGTTCCCAACGGCGGACAGCCTGTCCAGTGGATTCCAGATGGAGAAAAAGTGTCTTTGCTGTCTTTTTCAGTGGCGGAAAAGGGGATTTCACTCATCAATCAATTCAGACCGCTGAAGGCGAATGGATATAGGGCAGAGGCACATTATTGTTCAAACTGCAGGATAGTGATTGCCCGGACGACAGCGTAATAATAAATTTGGTTTATGTTTAAACATCACGGAGAAACTGGCTTGAAGAAAGACGTTTAGGGAGGCAGATTCTGTGGGAGAGGAAAGGAAGATGGCGGAGGAACTGTCCGGCTTGCTGGAAGGAAGGCGTCCGGGATTGATGGATGTCCAGGGGGAATACGCGGTCCTGGTCCCGCTGGTGGAGTGTGGGGACGGATTGAGCCTGCTGTATGAGGTGCGTTCACGCACCATGCGCCGCCAGCCTGGGGAGGTGTGCTTCCCCGGCGGCCGGGTGGAGGGGGCGGAAAGCCCGGAGGCCTGCGCCCTGCGGGAGACGGAGGAGGAGCTGTCCATCCCCCCTTCCGCCGTCCGGGTGCTGGGCAGGCTGGACTTCATCGCCCACCGGGCGGGGTTTGTCATGTATCCTGTTTTGGGATTGGTGGAGCGGGGAGCTGTGGACCGGATGACCCTGAATCCCGGGGAGGTGGATGAGACGTTTCTTGTGCCCCTGAAGCATCTGCTGGAACACCCTCCTATGGAGTACAGCTATGAGCTGCTCCCCCAGCCCGGGGAGGACTTTCCCTATGAGACGGTGGGCATCCCCAGGGACTACCGCTGGCAGCGGGGAAGGGAAGTTGTCCCGGTGTATCCGTGGAAAGAGAATGCCATCTGGGGGCTGACCGGGCGGATTACCCGGCACCTGATCCAGCTGATTCGGGGGATGGACGAGGGACAGGAAAGGTGCTGCTGACTCCGTGGGCGGGGACGAAGGTGCACCAAGGGGAAAAGCATTATGCAGGGTTTTCCCTTGAGAAACCGATCTGGACGGAGGGGTTCATGGCGGACAAGCAGGCAAGGGCGTTTTTACCCGCATCCTTTGAGATCACGCTGGCCTCATATTGCCTGCCGTCAGCAGCCAGGATAACCAGAATAAATTGATCAAAATTGGCTCTGCCACAGCATAAATTGGCCCGGACTTCCTCCTGGCGCAGCCAGGCCCTGGATACCCCGCTGTAGGGCAGACAGCTGGTGCCGGACAATCTGGGAAAATAAATTCCCCAGTGGCCCATTCTTACTTTTCCGTAGGTCCGGGCGTTTTGAATATCCTGGACCAGTGCTTCTGTTACAGTCCCCATGGGCATTTCCGGAATGAGTTTCATAGCAGAGCCTCCTGTATGTCAAATGATTCAGTGGTTGGCGGAATAAAAAACAGGACTGGTTATTGACAGAGAAGTCGCCTCTGTTTTGGGGGTTCTGTCATTAAGGGGGAGTACCGCGATGCTGGAGTGGATGACGCGGTGGATCGGGTGAAATGAGAATACCACAATCAATAAAATAATGCAAGTAATTCTTGTTACTGACAAATAAAAAACTTGTAAAAATGAGACGAATTGGTATAATATAGTGAGAAAATGGAGAGTGTTTTCGGAAAATGGAGTGGGAAGAGGAGCCGGGGGATGAAAAAGAGTCGAGTATGGCAGATGGCTGCGGTTCTGGCCGCCGTGATTTGCACTGTGATAATTGCACTGGGCCGGCAGGGAACTCCTGTACCGGTGCTGATGTACCACCATTTTATTGAGGAGGGACCCTCTGCGGCAGACACGGTGGTGAGCGCCCGGCGATTTGAGGAGCAGATGAGGGCCCTGCGGGATGCAGGCTACACCGCGGTTACTCCGGACCAGCTGCGGGACTATGTGGACCGGAGGGGGAGTCTCCCCGCCAGGCCCATCCTCATTACCATGGATGACGGGTATACTTCAAATCTGGCCATCGCCGCGCCCGTTCTCCAAAAATACGGCATGCGGGCTACAATTTTTGTCATCGGCCTTCACGTGGGCCGTACCACCTACCCCAACTCGGACGAGCTTCTGGACCCGCCCAGATTTGGGTGGACGGAGGCTGGGCCCTGGGTGAAAAACGGTGTCCTGACCATCCAAAGCCATACCTATGACATGCATCACTGGCCCGGGGAAGAGAAGGGGGCGCGCCAGGGGGTGCTGCCTGAGGAGGGAGAGCTGGAGGCTGATTATCGGGCTGCCCTGGAGCGGGATGTCTCCATGTTTCGGGAGGGGCTGCGCCAGGGGATTGGGACGCAGCTCACCGCGCTGGCTTATCCCTATGGCCTATACTCTGAACAGTCGGAGCAGGTGCTGGAGGAGCAGGGAGTGGCGGTCACCTTTACCACCCGCTTCGGCTGCCGGCGGGTTTCTCCGGGACGGAAGGACTGTCTGCGGCTGATGGAGCGCTGGGGCGTGGATGACAAACTGACCGGGCCCCAGCTGTTGTCGGGGCTGAAAAAGCTGGAGAGAAGGGCTTGGACCCCGTTATTTTGACAAATAGAGAAAATAAATATAAAAATGCCCCGGAGTTCTCTTGACAATGAGAGGGTTTCTTGGTAAACTACTAGAGCCGCTTTGAGTGGGGAAGAGGCGCCCGCCTCCCTAAACAGGGGAGCTGAGGGCGCGGACAAGCGGAACGGAAGTTCCCTCCCAGGAGAGCGAGCCCGTAATGAAGGAGTTGAAACAAATGCATGCAATCATCGTAACCGGCGGCAAGCAGTACAAGGTGAGCGAGGGCGATACCCTGTTCATCGAGAAGCTGGAGGCCGAGGCCGGCCAGAGCATCACCTTCGACCAGGTGCTGGCCATCCTGGACGGCGACAAGGCCACCTTCGGCGCTCCCGTTGTAGAGGGTGCCGCCGTGGACGCCACTGTCGTGAAGAATGGGAAGGGCAAGAAGATCCGGATCTTCAAGTACAACCCCAAGAAGGGCTATCGGAAACGTCAGGGCCATCGTCAGCCCTACACCAAGGTGCAGATTGGCGCCATCAAGGCCTGAGATGACCACCGCGACCTTCTATTCCGAGGGCGGACGCCTTGTGGGCTTTGAAGTCAAAGGTCACAGCGGACATGCCCCCGAGGGTGAGGATATCGTCTGCGCAGCAGTTACCAGCGCCGTGCGCTTGGTGGAATGCGCCGTCAACGATGTGATGGGCCTGGAGGCCTCCGTCAAGGTACGGGAAAAGGACGCATCCATCACCCTGAAGCTCCCCAACGCCATGGGACAGACCAAAGAGAGCACCTGCCAGACCCTTTTGGCGGGCTTGATGGTCCATTTTGTCCAACTGGCGGAGGAGTACCCCGACCATATTTCTGTCTTGGAGGTGTAAGTTATGCTGAATATTGGTTTACAGTTCTTCGCCCATAAAAAGGGCGTCGGCTCCACCCGCAACGGCCGTGACTCTGAGTCCAAGCGCCTGGGCGTGAAGCGGGGCGACGGTCAGTTCGTGCTGGCCGGCAACATTCTGGTCCGCCAGCGCGGCACCCACATTCACCCCGGTGTCAACGTGGGCAAGGGCAGCGACGACACCCTGTTCGCTCTGAAGTCCGGTAAGGTCAAGTTTGAGCGTCTGGGCAAGGACCGCAAGCAGGTCTCCATTGTCGAGGAGATCGCGCAGTAATTTTGCTGACACGGAGCCGCAAACGCATCGCCGTTTGCGGCTCTTCTTTTCAGAAGGAGGAAAGGAAATGGAGTTTCGGAAATTTCAACAGGGCTATGTGCTTCGCCTGGACCCCGGGGATGAGATTGTGGATTGTCTGACCCGGCTGGTGGAACAGGAGCAGATTCAGCTGGGCTGTGTCTCCGCCCTGGGCGCCGCCAACGATGTGACCATCGGCATTTTCGCCGTGGGGGAAAAGCAGTACCATGGGCGGCGTTTTCAGGGGGACTATGAAATTTCCGCCCTGGTGGGTAATGTGACCCGAAAAGACGGGGCACCCTATCTTCATCTCCATATTACCATCGGCAACCCTGTGACCGGAGAGGTTCATGTCGGCCATCTTACCTCCTGCACCATCAGCGCCACCGGGGAGCTGTTTCTCCAGGTATGGGACGGCGGGGTGGAGCGCAGGTTCAGCCGGGACGTGGGGCTGAATCTGCTGGAATTCTGAAGTAATTATGATGAAAGGAGGTGCCGGCTATGGCTGCGCCTTTTGTAGACACCGCCCGCATCACAGTTCGGTCAGGAGACGGGGGGAACGGAGTCGTCTCATTTCACCGGGAGAAGTATGTGGCTGCCGGCGGCCCCGACGGCGGCGACGGCGGCCGGGGCGGCAGTGTGGTGGTGGTGGTAAACGACCACATGTCCACCCTGATGGACTTCCGCTACAAGCGGAAATATGTGGCGGAGAACGGGATGGACGGCCAGGGAAAGCGCTGCACAGGCAAGGACGGAGAGGACCTGGTCCTTCGGGTGCCCCGGGGCACCATCATCCGGGACGCCGAGACCCGGGAGATCATCAAGGATATGTCTGAGGACCAGCCCTTTGTCCTGTGCCGGGGCGGCCGGGGCGGCTGGGGCAACAAGCACTTTGCCACGCCCACCCGCCAGGTGCCCCGCTTTGCCAAGGCGGGGCTGCCTGGGGAATCCCGGGACGTGGTGCTGGAGCTGAAGCTGCTGGCCGACGTGGGACTGGTTGGATTCCCCAACGTGGGCAAATCCACCCTTCTGTCAGTGGTCAGCCGGGCCCAGCCCAAAATTGCCAACTACCACTTCACCACCCTGTTTCCCAATCTGGGGGTGGTATATGTGGAGGAGGGGGTGTCCTTTGTCCTGGCCGACATCCCCGGTATCATCGAGGGCGCGGCGGAGGGCGCGGGGCTGGGCCACGACTTTCTCCGGCATATCGACCGCTGCCGCCTGCTCATCCACGTGGTGGATGTGTCCGGCTCCGAGGGCCGGGACCCGGTGGAGGACTTTGAGGCCATTAACGCCGAGCTGGCCCAGTACTCCCCGGAGCTCTCCTCCCGCAAGATGATTGTGGCGGCCAACAAGTCGGATATTATGACTGATCCCGCCCTTCTGGAGAAACTCCGGACCCATGTGGAGGCCCGGGGGATGGAGCTGTTTGAAATCTCCGCCGCCGCCCACCAGGGCACCAGGGAGCTGATGAAGCGGGCGGCCCAGGAGCTGGCCCAGCTGCCCCCGGTTGTAGTGTACGAGCCCACCTATGTGGAGCGGCCCCCCGAGGTGGATACCACCGGAGAGGTCCGGATCGAGCAGTATGACGATACCTGGGTGGTGGAGGCCCCCTGGCTGCAGCGCCTCATGGCCAATGTGAATTTTGGGGACTACGAGTCCCGGAACTGGTTTGACCGAATCCTGCGTCAGTCCGGACTTTTTGAAAAGCTGGAGGCCATGGGCATCCGTGACGGAGATATTGTCTCTATGTACGACCTGGAGTTTGAATATCAGCGCTGAGATGAATGGGCTTTGGCTTCATGTTTAAATAACGGACGGCCGCCGCAAAACTCTGTTTTGCGGCGGCCGTCCGTTTGGCTTTATGAGGTAGAGGGAAGGGGCGTGCTCACCGACCCAGAGCGAACAGGTTTTCAGCCCGGGAGAAGTTGGGGAAGGAGTACAGCACCACCACGGAATCGATGTTGTGCCGGGCCACATAGTCCCGGATGCTGGTCAGGTTATACCGCAGATCAAAAAGATGAATCTGAGAAAATCGTTGGGTGAGCCAGGGGGCCAGGGAGTCGGAGTAGGAATCCCGGACCACCAGAACACTGGGGGCGTCGGTGTGTTCCGTCTCAATAACGCATAGGGACTGGTTTCCCCCCAGAAAGTAGGAGTACTTGTCCTTTTTCTCCAAAAAGCTGTCCGCATACAGGGCTCCCTCCTCCGGCTCTCCGGTAAAATAGGAGGTGACTTTTACTCCCTCACTGGAGACGTAAGTGTGGATGGAATCGGGTTGGACCCAGCGGACGCCGGAGGAGGAGAAGATGGTGCCGTAGAATTGGTCAGTGACGGTGGTCCTGGTATAGTCATCCAGGTTCAGGGGGGGCATCCCCATGGCCTCAAGCAGGGCGTTGGCCCCGTAGAAGGCGCCAAGGCTGGTCCAGTGGTGGTCGGTCCGGTAGTAGATATCCTCGCCGCTGTGGGAGGACAGAGCGCCAGCAAGGTCCACGGTGTTGGCCCCGGTGGCGAAGTACAGGTCACGGATAATGGACGCCTCGTCTGCGGTGGGAGCCCCGGCGGGAAGTCGGTCCGACCAGATCTGGGCGGCGGAGGGAATCAGCCCGAAATAAACAGGGACAGACACGTTGCTGACCAGAGCGTCCAGGTAGCCCATGCTTTTTTCCAGGGAAGCCCGGTCCGGATCTTCCACCCGGTTAATCAGGGTGTCACGGGCGGCAAAGTAGACTCCGTTGTTCTCCCGCTTGCCGGACAGCCGCTCACTCCAGGCCTTGGCCGCCACCCAAAAGTCACGGCCCACAATGTGATCGGAGACATATTTTTCCCCTTCCTCCATAAACTTGCCGCTGTCCAAGCTTTCCAGGGACAACGCGGGGGCTTTTTGAAGGTATCGGTTTTCCAGGGGGGAGAACTCCTTTTTGGGCAGCAGAAGACTGGCCAGAAAGATTCCGCCGATGAAGAGGCAGAACAGGGCGGAGAGAAAAATACTGTACTTTTTCGTCATAGAGCGCACCTCTTTTAAAAGCGGAAATACAGGAAGGGATTGTACGTGCCATCCACCAGATAGGCGGTGCATAGGAACAGGCCTGCCAGCACCAAAAGGGCGCAGACTGTCTGCTGGGCGCGGCGCCCCAACCGTCCGTATATGGAGACGCCCAGGGGAGTGGAAGCCAGGGCGGCGGCGGCCAGAATGGGCAGGTAGCTGGTCAGGTAGTATCCCATAGCCCCGTCGGTGAGGGGGACACCCCCCAGGCCGAACATGACTTTCAGATACGCGCCCAGGTGGGAGAAGTCCTCAATGGCAAAAATAACCCAGCTGACGGCCACAAAAAACAGGGTGTAAAGATGGCGGACCAGGGCGGGCGCCCGGCCCAGAAGCTTCAAGAGCGCAAATTTTTCCGCCATGAGCAGGGCAAAGAAATAGAGGCCCCACAGCAGATAATTCCAGCTGGCGCCGTGCCAGATGCCGGTGGCCGCCCAGACCACAAACAGGTTGAACATCCAGCGGGACCTGGAGCAGCGGTTGCCCCCCAGGGGAATATACAGATATTCCCGGAACCAGGTGGACAGAGAGATATGCCACCGACGCCAGAATTCCGTGATGCTCCGGGAGATATAGGGGTAGTTAAAGTTGGGAAGAAATTCAAAGCCCAGCATGCGCCCCAGGCCGGAGGCCATGTCAGAGTAGCCGGAGAAGTCAAAGTAAATCTGAAAGGAGAAGGCGAGCGTCCCCAGCCAGGCCCCGGCCACCGTCAGCTGAGAGGGGTCCACGGCTTTACAGCTCTCCCACAGCATGCCCACGTTGTTGGCAATCAGCACTTTTTTGGCCATGCCCACCATAAAAAGCTGAACACCCGAGGCGAATTTTTCACTGGAGCAGGTCCGGCTGTCAATTTGATCTCCCAGGTCCTTGTATTTGATAATGGGACCGGCGATGAGCTGGGGGAACAGGGTGACAAAGGTGCCGAAGTTCAAAATGGAGCGCTGGGCCCGGGCGTCTCCCCGGTACACATCGATGGTGTAGCTCATGGTCTGGAAGGTATAGAAGGAGATGCCGATGGGGAGGTGGATGTTCAGCACCGGCATAAAGGTTAACCCCATAGCCTGGAGGGAGGCGGCCAGAAAATCCCAATATTTGAAGAAGAGCAGCAGGGCCAGATTGAATATAATGGAGGAAGCCACCGCCAATTTTGCACCCCTGTCGCTGCCCCGTTTTTTATACCGCTCCACCAGCAGTCCATGGGTGTAGTCAATGGCTGTGGAGAGGAGCATGATTATCACATAGATCCGCTCCCCCCAGTAGTAAAAGAACAGGGAGGAGAGGAGGAGCACCGGGTTGCGCAGCTTCCGGGGGACCAGATAATAGAGCAGCAGGGTCAATGCAAGAAAGTAAAATAAAAACACAGGTGTGGAAAAGACCATGGGGACCTCCTCAAAAGACCGGCGGACGAGTGATCGTCCGCCGGTGGAGTAGTGTCATTGATTGGACGGGCGGAAAAAAGGAAATTTCGTCCCGTCCGGTTTCTCAGAGTGTGTGCCTTAGAACAGGGCGTTAAAGTCGTCCACGATAGACTGATAGTCCTCGCTGACCACCATCATAATGTAGCTTCCGTTGGAAACCACCTTGGAGCATTCACTCCAGATCCGAGTGGGCTCGGGGTACCAGGCGCCGCCGTCGGCCATGCCGTCGATGCGGGTCTGGAGAATTGCCTTGGCAGCGTCCACATCCTTGGCGTCTGTTACTTGGAGCAGGACGAATTCCCCCATATTCATGCTCATCTGATTGGCATACACCAGGCATTGGGCCGTGGAGATGTCGCTGAGGCCGGGATAAAGATTGTCCTGAATTGCTTTGTCCGCCGGCTGCATAAAGGAGGGAAACTCATAGGCGCCGGATACCGTGGTGTAGAAGGCAGCCAGATCCACCTGGGAGGGGGCGGAGGAGCCGGAACCGGAGGAGGAAGATCCGCCGGAGGAGGAACCGCTGCTGGAGGAGCCGGAGTTCTGCTCCGGCTTGCAGTAAACCTTGCAGACGGCGGTCAGATCACCGGCGTTGGCGGTGATGGTGGCTGAACCGGCGGATACGTAGGTGACGGTGCCGTTCTCAGACACGGAGGCCACCGCTTCGTCGCTGGAAGACCAGACCACGTCGGTCCCCTGTGGGACATTGCCGGCCTTCAGGCGAAAGGTTGCGCCCACGGTGAACAGGGAAAAGTCACTGCGGTTCAGCGTCAGCTGGGCGGCGGACTGGGACCCGTCGGTGCCGGGGACGGAGGTGCTGCCCTCCTGGGAAGAGGCGGATTGACTGGCGCTGCCGCTGCCGCTTCCGCTGGTGCTGCTGTCCTGAGAGGAAGCGGAGCCGCTTTGGCTGGCGCTGCCGGCGGAGATGGAACCGCTGCCGGAGGAAGCGGAGCCGTTGGAAGAGGCGGGGCTGCCGCAGGATGTGAGCAGTGCCAGAGCCAGGGTGCCGGCCAGCAGCAGGGATAGGGTGCGTCGTTTCATAAGTGTAACTCCTTTTCGGGGCTGAATGTTCAGCATTGGTATTTTTGCTTGACAGAAGAGTTTGACGCACACCCGAAGGAAAGGTTCCGCGTTTCAAAAAATTTTTTTGTTTTATGCCCCCCTGCGGTCCGCTAAAAAAGGTGAAGCTGCCGGCTTGACAGAAGGACCGGCCGCGCCTCCCCGGAGCCGCGGCTACCGATGAATGATTTACGCATCTTCTCCAGTGAGCCAGGAGACAGGATTTCCGGTGCGCTCAGGGCGGGCAGGGTACAGGGGGCCTGCGGGAAGTCCCAGAGCGAGAGAGGCGCAGATGCGTTCCCCGTCAGAGAGTCCGGCCGGGGCCAGGAGGGCGCGCAGCTCCGGGTTGTCGCTGAGGGCATAGGGCTGGTTGATCCACCGGGATGCCACCCCCAGGGCACAGGCGGCCAGCATCATATTTTCCATGGCGCAGGACGCGTCCTGGAGGGCCACTGGGTTGTTCTTTCGGTTGGTTACCACCACCAGAGCGGGGGCCCCGTAGCGGCAGTCCTTTTCCTCAAAGCCGGGCAGGTTTTTGCTTACGGTCCGGGTGATGGCGTCCAATATCTTGGAGTCGGTAACCACGTAAAAATGACAGCGCTGCCGGTTCATGGCGCTGGGCGCATAACGTCCGGCCTCTACAATGGCGGCAAGGGTGGGGCGGTCGAGAGGATCAGGGAGGTATTCCTTACAGCTGCGGCGGTCTAAAATCAAATTCAACAATGCTTTGTTGTGTTCCATGGTCTTGTCATCCTTTCTAAGCGGTCCGCTGGATAGCGGAAGGCGGCTCCATCAGGTCGAATACTGACATTATAGCAGTGTATCGGATAAAATTCCATATGTTCCACTGATTTTCCCATTGACAAAGGGAGAGACTGATGGTATAGTAATGAAAAACATATGAATACATGTTCATATATTGAGGGGGTACAAAATGGAACATTCGGATTTTCCCTGCTGTGAGGAGTCGATGGTTCACCAGGATGTGGTGGAGCAGGTCCGCGGCCTGCTGCCGAAGGACGAAATTCTGTATGATCTGGCGGAGCTGTTCAAAATATTTGGAGACAGCACAAGGGTGAAAATTTTATATGCCCTTCTGGAGTCCGAGCTGTGTGTATGCGATATTGCAAAGCTGATGGAAGTCACTCAAAGTGCCGTGTCTCATCAGCTGCGGGTGCTTAAGAGCAGCAAATTGGTAAAGTTCCGCAGGGAGGGTAAGACGGTGTATTACGCTCTGGCAGATGAGCATGTCATTCGTATCTTGTCCCAGGGCATGGAACATATTCAGGAGTAAGAGGATCTTTTTATGTGGCCGGGCAGACCGGGTGAACAAACAAGAAGGAGTGCTGAATGATGAAAAAGACCTATCGGATGATTGATTTGGATTGTGCCAACTGCGCCGCCAAAATGGAAGAGGCGGTGAAGAGGATAGAGGGTGTCACCCACGCCTCGGTGAGCTTTATGACCCAGAAGATGACCATCGAGGGAGACGACGCCCGGTTTGAGGAGATTGTGAAGGCGGCGGTTAAAGCCTGTAAAAAGGTGGAGCCGGATTGTGAGATTGTGCTGAAGTGAGTTTTGACCGATGAAAGAGCCTTGAGAGGAATGCTCCCACCCATTAATTTCCATTTCCAATACAAGGAGAGGCGAGTTATGAATAAAAAGCAGAAAAAGGTGCTCTGGCGCATCCTTGCCAGCGCGGTGCTGTTTCTGATTTTAAAAATACTGAACCCTGAAGGATGGCTGGGGCTGGGACTGTACCTGGCCCCCTATGGGATTATCGGCTGGGATGTGCTGTGGCGGGCGGCGCGCAACATTCGAAACGGCCAGGTGTTTGATGAGAATTTTTTAATGGCGGTGGCCACTGTGGGGGCCTTTGGCTGCGGGGAATATCCCGAGGCAGTGGCCGTTATGCTGTTTTACCAGGTGGGTGAGCTGTTTCAGAGCGTGGCGGTGGCCCGAAGCCGTCAGTCCATCGCCTCTTTGATGGATATCCGTCCTGACTGGGCCAATGTGGAACGGGAGGGAGAGCTGGTCCAGGTGGACCCGGAGGAGGTGGCGGTGGGAGATACCATCGTGGTGAAGCCCGGGGAGCGGGTGCCCCTGGATGGTGATGTGATTCAAGGGACCTCTGCCCTGGACACCGCCGCTCTGACCGGCGAGTCCCTGCCCAGGGAGGTGGGCGCCGGGCAGGCGGTTCTCAGCGGCTGCATTAATCTCAGCGGGGTGCTGTATATCCGGGTCAGCAAACCCTTTGGAGAGTCCACCGTGGCAAAAATCCTGGATTTGGTGGAAAATGCCTCCTCCAAGAAGGCTAAGGCAGAAAACTTTATTACAAAGTTTGCAAGGTACTATACCCCGGCGGTGGTGCTCTCCGCCCTGGCGCTGGCCATGCTTCCGCCGCTGCTGGGGTGGGGCCCCTTCTCCATGTGGGTGCAGCGGGCCCTGATTTTCCTGGTGGTGTCCTGCCCCTGTGCCCTGGTGATTTCCATCCCTCTCAGCTTTTTCGGAGGAATCGGAGGCGCGTCTAAGCAGGGAATTTTGGTCAAGGGCGGAAACTACCTGGAAGCCCTGGCCCAGGCGGGTATTGTGGTCTTTGATAAGACGGGGACTCTGACGAAGGGGACTTTTGAGGTGACGGCGGTTCATCCCAGGCAGATCAGGGAAGAGGAGCTGCTGGAGCTGACCGCTCTGGCGGAGCAGTTCAGCACCCACCCCATTTCCCAGTCCATTCGGGCCGCCTGCCATGCCGCCCCTGATCCGGCCCGGGTCAGCGGTGTCCAAGAGATTGCAGGCCGAGGGGTCCGGGCTGTGGTGGACGGCAGGGAGATTCTGGCGGGCAATGAGAAGCTGATGGAACAGTTTCATGTTGCCTTTGAAGATGAATGCCGCCACATCGGCACCATGATCCATGTGGCGGTGGATGGAAAATATGCCGGCCACATCGTGGTATCTGACCGGGTAAAGGAGAGCTCCGCCCAGGCGCTGAAGGATCTGAAGGCGGCGGGAATCCGAAAGACTGTTATGCTTACCGGGGACTCGCCGGAGGTGGCCCAGGCGGTGCGGGAGCAGCTGTGGCTGGACGATGTCCACGGGGGGCTTCTCCCGGGAGACAAGGTGGACTGGGTGGAAAAGCTGCTGCTGACCAAGGCGCCCAAAGAACAGCTGGTCTTTGTGGGGGACGGAATAAACGACGCACCGGTGCTGTCCCGGGCGGACATCGGGGTGGCCATGGGCGGCATGGGCTCGGACGCCGCCATTGAGGCCGCTGATATCGTTTTGATGGACGACGATTTAACTAAGCTGTCCACGGCGGTGCGCATCGCCAGAAGGACTTTGGTGGTGGTACGCCAGAACATTATCTTTGCTCTGGGCGTCAAATTTCTGGTGCTGGGCCTGTCCGCTGTGGGGCTTGCCAATATGTGGATGGCAGTGTTTGCAGATGTGGGCGTATCAGTCATTGCCATTTTAAACGCCAGCCGGATGTTGAAGGTGAAGTAGCGCGCCGGTGAAACCGCGCAGATATGGGAAAGACACAAAAATGGGATACCCCGGAATCATCCGGGGTATCCCATTTTCAGCGTATATGATACTGTCGGAAAGAGTGTCAGCCGGACGGAGCGGATTTTGCGCCGGCAGCGAGTTAGGCCAGCAGTTCAAAGAGGCAGCCCCAAAGGTAATCCAGCTCCTCAAACCGGACGTCCGGGGTGAGATAGAACACCGCGGTATCCCCCTCCAGACGGGCGGAAACGCCCCCCTCTTTTTCCAGACGGCCCAGCACTGTGCCGGCATCATGTCCGGGAAAACGGGCTGCAATCCGCCCGGCGTCCTGGTCGGAGGAGAGAATTTCAGGCCCACCCGGTCCGAAATCCCGCAGCCGGGCTTCCAGATGGCGGGTGAGCCGGGCGGTTTTTGGGTCCGGACCGGCACCGGCGCGATTTAGAAAAATTTGTCTCATAATCTTGTCTCCATGGGAATACTGACCACAAAGCTGTTGTTTTTCAATTGACGCAGCAGGGACGGAAGAACCCGGGCGGCATTGCTGTCTCCGTCCATGGTGAGGTATGTGGCCTGGGTGCGGCCCTTCAGGCGCTGGATTGTTCTGGAGGCGAAAGTGTTGACACCCACAGTGGGGGAAGGGGAGAGGACCATGGACTCGTTCCAGCAGACCCAGCCTCCCGATTCCAGTGCGGCCCGCTGGTCCTTGGGGGCATATACAAGGGTGGTGCGGGTGTGGGCGGTGCGTTCCAGCAGGCCGAGCCCCTGGTCCAGCAGTGCGCGGGTCTGGTCCAGATTTTCTCCCTCGGTGAGCAGGCCCAGGCTGTGGCCGGTGCCCAGAATGCGGCGGACCAGACCGCTCTCTGACTCCAGAGCCTGAGGCGTGAAGAGAAACAGTCCCCGGACGCCTGCACTGTCCATGGCGTCTAAAATTTCGGTTACCCCCTCTCCGCTTTTACAGCGGAAGGATAGATAGGTGCGCACGTCGGTGGAGGAGGGGTTTTCTTCCTCCGGGACCACAGGGGTCACGGGGATCGAGGGAGGCTTGTCCACGGTGGGGTTCAGGCTTTGATTATATTCCCGCAGACGGCGATTGATCAAATCCCCCGCCGCGTCGATAAATTTGGCGTCGGACAGCACGGCGGCGTCGCTTTTGATTCGAACCAGGTATCCCTGGCTGATCTCTTTGATGGAGGGCTCCAATCCCCAGAAGCGGCACACCATGACCAGGGGAAGGTAGGGGCGTCCGTTGCGGACAATGGCCCGGGCGGCGTAGGTTTCGCCGCTGATATCATCCCGGCAGGTGCCCGCACGGAGATCAAAAACCAGCATTTGATGGGTGGTGAACAGGGTAACCGTGTTCGTGTCTTTTCCATAACTGCAGTAAAACCCCAGATCAATGCCGGTGGTGTTGCTGTCGAAGACGGAGTAGGGGACATAGACCAAACCACCCGACATGACCGGCATGGTGTCTGCGGTGAGGGGGAGAACGTTGTCGTTGACGGAGGTGAAGTACAGGTCGGCGGCGGAAGAAGAGACGGGGATAAGAAGGGAGAGACACAGGATCACAGCCAGGAGCCGGGGAACAATTCTCTTTTTCTTTTCCATGGTGCACCTCCTTTCAAAAGGGTTATGGCATGAAGGTCGTGGTTTCCAGTTCCCGTTAAGGAAGATGGGACCGTATGTATTATACCATAGGGAAAACGGATGGGCAAGACGGGGGCCAGCAGTCCTTCTTTGCGATACATGGCGATTTGATGCGAAGGCCGGAAGAAGGGAAAAAATGATTGTGTTTCACATGGAATCAGTTTATAATTTCAACCAGTTGCAAACGGGTCTTTAAGAAAAATTTAATGTAGGATAAAATCTCTTTCAACCAGGCTGTGGTAGACTGCTTTACAAGAACAGACAACTGGACGAGAGGAGCCGCATATGGAAATTACGTTGGAACAGGTGGAGCGTCTGCGGGAAAAAGCCGATGTGGGCTATGCCCAGGCCAAGGAGGCGCTGGAGTACAGCGGCGGCAACCTGCTGGATGCCCTGATCTATCTGGAGGAGAAGGAAGTGATCCCGCGCCCCGAGGGGGCATACTACTCCACCAGGGCGGAGACCGCTCCTCCGCCGGAGGAGACACTGACGGTTTGCAGGGAGCCGGAGCAGGGACAGAAAGAAAAACGGCCGAAAAACGGTTTTTTTCAACGGATACGCTACTTGCTGCTGGACAACGAGCTGGAAATCTGGCGGAGGGAAAAGCCGATTACGGCAGTGCCTGTGCTGATCCTCATCATTCTGGTATTTGTGGGATTTTACGTGGTGGTACCGGCGCTGATATTGGGGCCGTTTTTCGGATTCCGTTACCGGTTTTCCGGCCCCGATCTGGAGCGGGACAGCATCAACAGCGTAATAGGGGAGGTGGCGGACACCGCCGCGGACCTGGGACGCCAGGTGATGGAGGAGCTGCGCAGCCAGCATGAAAGATACAAGGGGAAAAAAGACGATCAATGAGGTGAAGAAATATGGGAGATCGGATTCTGCTGGTGGAGGACGAGGAGAAACTGGCCCGGATGGTGGAGATGGAGCTGAAATACGAGGGCTACCAGGTGGAAAAGGCCTTTGACGGCAGAAATGGTTTGGAGCGGGCGCGGTCTGGGGATTTTGATCTGGTGCTGCTGGATATTATGCTTCCTCAATTGTCCGGGATGGAGGTGCTCCGCCGCCTGCGGAAGGAGAGCCAGGTGCCTGTCATTATGCTTACCGCCCGGGACAGCGTAATGGACAAGGTGTCCGGCCTCGACTCCGGGGCGGATGATTATATCACCAAGCCCTTTGCCATTGAAGAACTGCTGGCCCGAATCCGGGCTGCCCTGCGGGGAAAGGGGAGCCGGGATAATCAGCTCCTGGCCGTGGGTGAGCTGGCCATGGACGTGGAGCGCCACCGGGTGGCCGTGAAGGGCAGAGAGGTGGAGCTGACGAAAAAAGAGTTTGACCTGTTGCGTCATCTGCTGGAGAACAAGGGACGGGTGCTTTCCCGCGAGGCCCTGCTGGACAGTGTATGGGGCTTTGACTTTGTGGGAGAGACGAATTCCGTGGACGTGTATATCAGATTTTTGAGGAGCAAGATCGACGAGGCCTTTGGGGTTAAGCTGATCCACACCGTCCGGGGAGTAGGATATGTGATCCGGGAGGAGTGAGGGGACAGGAACCGGGGGACGTGCAAAGGTGAAGGCTGGATTTGTCTGAATGATGGGGAGGGCTGCCGGATCCCGTATCTAAATGGGGCGGCCCCGGTTACCATGGCAGTGAGGAGAGAGACAGTATGGTTATCGTATATAAATCCAATACCGGCTTTACAAAGGCCTACGCTGAAATGCTGGCCCGGGCGGAGAAGTTGAAGCTGTACGACCTGGAACGGGCGCAGGCCGACCTGGACCAGGGTGCGGAAGTCTTTTATATGGGCCCTTTAATGGCGGGCCACATCTGCGGCATTGATCAGGCGGTGAAGCGCTTTGAGGTGAAGGGCGCGTGCGGTGTAGGCATGACGGCGCCGGGAGCCCCGGCGCTGTCCGGGTTGGAGAAGGCCAATTATGTGCCCAACGCCCCTGTTTTTTATTTGCAGGGGGGATATGCCCCCAGGAAGCTGAGCTGGCTGAAACGGCGTATGGTGAATATGGCGACCAAAGCGGCCCGGGAGGAGCTCCAGGCGAAGGGAAGTAGCTGTTCCCCCAGGGAGCAGGCCCAGCTGGATATGTATCTGAAGGGGGGCAGCTTTGTGGCCTTTGAACATCTGGAGGAAGTCAGGGCCTGGATAAAGGGGCGGCGGACATAGGAGCTGTCCCAGTCCGGCGGAGAGGAGGGCACCGCTTGAATAAAAAGAACAGATTTCAGTCTCCGCCGCCGGTGGACCCCATCTCCGCGGCCCGGGCGTCCTCCCTGGTGTTCCGCCTGAACAGCGGATTTTTCTTCCGACAGCTGGGGATTTTTCTGGTGATGGATCTGCTGCTGTTTTTATTGGCGGGGACAGGGCTGGTATTCTATGCGGAAAACCGCTGTGCCGATGTGGCTGGACTGGTCAGCATACGGGGCGTCCCCACGGAGGAGACCATTCCGTGGATGGAGGCCAGCGACTACACCATCACGCCACTGGACCGGCCGGCGGAGGGACTGGAGATGCCGGCAGTCTCGTGGCTGCCCGTCCGGGCGGAGACGGCAGAAGGACTGCGCAGCTGGGATTTGATCCGCTACTATACAGTGGAGCTGCCCAACGGCGGAGCCCCCTACGCTATCCGGGTGGACCTCACCGGAATCGCCCGGACCCTCTATTGGGCGGGTGTTGCCCTGCTGATCTGTCAGGGGTTGTCCCTGATCGCCAATCTGTTCCGGAACAACCGGTCCATCCGAAAGGTGCTGCGGCCTATCCAGGAGCTGGCCGCCACCGCCGCCAAGCTGAACTCCATGACCCACATGTCCCGGCAGGAGCTGGAAAACCTGACTGGGGAGCTGGAAAAAATCAATGCAAAGCATCTGGACAGCCGCATTGATCTGCCCGCCACCCAGAAGGAGCTGCGCTCCGTGGCCCAGGCCATCAACGATATGCTGGACCGGGTAAATCGGGCGTACAGCGCCCAGATGCGGTTTGTCTCCGACGCCAGCCACGAGCTGCGCACCCCCATCGCTGTGATTCAGGGGTATGCCGCCCTTCTGGACCGGTGGGGCAAATCGGACCCGGAGGCTCTGCAGGAGTCCATTGACGCCATCCGGGATGAGGCGAAGGCCATGGAGCGGCTGGTGGAGCAGCTGCTGTTTCTGGCCAGGGGAGACAATGATTCCCAACCGGTGAAAAAAGAGAGGCTGGATCTGACCAGCCTGGCGGGAGAAGTGCTGCGGGAGGAGGAAATGATTCACCCGGATCGCCTGTTTCTGCCCCGATGGGGGGAGGAACCGGTGATGATTTGGGCGGACCCGGGGCTGATGAAACAGCTGATGCGCATTTTGATGGACAATGCAGTCAAATACAGCCCGGAGACAGGAAGGGTGTACCTGAGGGTGGGCCAAAGCCAGGGCCATGTCCGGGTCACGGTGCAGGACGAAGGGATGGGAATATCCCCCCAGGGGATCCCCTATATTTTTGAACGGTTTTACCGCACAGACCAGTCTCGGGACCGGAAAACCGGAGGGACAGGACTGGGCCTGTCCATTGCCAAGTGGATTGTGGACCGCCACGGGGGCTGGTTCGAGGTGGTGTCCCGCTTGAATGTTGGCACCCGGATTACCTTTGTGATGCCCCTCATGGCGCAGGAGATTCCCTAGCAATCAGGCGGGCGGTTACACATCTTTATAGATGTGTAACCGCCCGCCTGATTAATCGCAGGGAACAGATATGCCTATGGAGAGATAACAAATGCGCCAATCACATCCCGCCGGAAATGTCTGGTCCTTTGTGTGCATGGATCCGCGCCGCTCTGGCGCCCCTGCTGTTTGAATCCTGCCCGCATCCGCTGGCCCCGAAATGCCCGGCAATTTCCGTTATGTTCAAAGAACCGCCAGGCGTCAGGGCAGGGAAAACTGGTCCAAAACCGCCTGAAGCGCCTCCCGGGGGAGGTGGGAAATGGGAATCACCGGGGACGGATTGGGGCCGTGAGGGGAGATGCTTTTTTCAAACCACAGCACGTCCAGCCAGACGCCGTTTTTGTATCCGGCGTGTTTCCGGGTGCCCACCAGACGGAACCCCATGGCCCGGTGCAGGCCCTCGCTGGCCGGGTTGGGGCTTGTGACGATGCCGCATACAGTTTTAACCCCCTGCAGGCGCAGCAGTTCCATGAGCGCGGCGTAGAGCCGCTGCCCCACGCCCCCTCGGCAGATTGCGGTACTGAGGTAGATGGACAGCTCCGCGTTCCACTGATAGGCGTCCCGTTCACCCAGGCGGTGGGCGTAGGCATATCCCACCGGAGTGCCCTGCTCCTCCCAGACCAAATAGGGATAGCAGGCCAGGGTGGAGAGAATGCGGTGGGTGAACTCCTCCTGGGATGGAAGCTCGTATTCAAAGGTGATGGGGGTCTGAATATATTCCCGGTAAATGGACAGCAGCGCCGCGCTGTCCCCGGGTACGGCCATCCGCATACCCATGGGGCTCAGACCCGGATGCGCTCGATGCCGTCCACCGCCGCCTGGACCATGGCTTGGATATCCAGTTTCTCCTCGGCCAGCTCCACTTCGCCGGGAAGGGGCCGCAGCCGGGGATGACGGGGGGTGAAGACGGTGCAGCAGTCCTCATAGGGCAGGATGGAGGTGTCGTAGGTGCCGATTTTTCGAGCTGCCTGTACAATTTCCTCCTTGTCCATCCCCACCACAGGGCGCAAAACGGGAAGGTTTGTCACTCCGCCGGTAACGGCCATGGCCTCCATGGTCTGACTGGCCACCTGGCCCAGGCACTCACCGGTGACCAGAGCTTTGGCTCCGATCCGGTCAGCCACCGCCTGGGAAATCCGCATCATAAACCGGCGCATGATGATGGTAAACAGCTCCTCGGGGCAGGAGCGGCGCAGCTCCTCTTGAATGGCGGTGAAAGGAACCACGTGGATCACCAGATGGCCGCACCAGGGGGTGAGGAGCCGGGCAAGTTCCACCACCTTATCCTTAGCTTCGGGTGAGGTATAGGGGTAGGAGAAAAAATGTACCATTTCTAAGGCGATGCCCCGTTTGGCAATCATATAGCTGGCCACGGGGGAGTCGATTCCGCCGGACAGCAGAGAGACGGCTCTGCCGTTGATGCCCACCGGCAGACCTCCTGCCCCTGGTTCCGGGTCCGCATGAACAAAGGCGGCGTAGTCCCGGATCTCCACATAGACGGTGAGCTCGGGATGATGGACGTCAACCTTTAGGTTTGGGTACAGCTCGTCCAGCTCGCCCCCCACATATTGGCTGAGCTGGATGGAGGTCATGGGGAAGGTTTTATCCGCCCGCTTCGTCTCCACCTTAAAGGTTCCGGCGGCCTGAAGCCGGTCCCCCAGATACTCCTGGCAGGCGGCCAGAATGGCGTCCTTATCCTTGTCGCAGGCTCTGGCTCTGGACAGCCCCACAACGCCGAAAACCTTCTTCAGCGCCTCATAGGCCCCAGCCATGTCACAGCGGTCGTCCTTGGGCTCCACATATGTGGTGGACTGGCGGGTGTACACCTTGAACTGCCCCAAATTGTTCAGGCGGCGGTGGATGTTGGCCTGTAGTTTATCCTCAAAGCTGCGTCGGTTCAGCCCCTTCAGAACTAACTCGCCCAGCTTCAGTAAAATCATCTCGTTCATATCAGGTTGATGTTCCTTTCATTCTGCCTTTAATAAAAAATATTATATCGGAAAAACCGAGAAATGTCCAGTTGGGATCCATGAAGTCCCTTTTCTGATGAGTGTTGTTGGGATAAAGGGTGTCGATTTCAAGAAGTCTTTCTTGAATATACGTATATGTTTAATCTATAATAGAAGCAATGACTATGATATAGGGAGGTAGCGGTTATGTTAAGACCAAAAGAAATTGTTTGCAAATGGGTTGACGCTTTTAATAATAAAGATGCAGAAGCACTTGCTGAACTTTATGCGGAGGACGCTGTAAATCATCAAGTGTGCAATGAGCCTGTTGTTGGGAAAACCGCTATCCATAAAATGTTTATTGATGAATTTGCAGCTGCTGAAATGGCGGCCATCGTGGAAAATATCTTTGAGGATGGTCAATGGGCGATTTTGGAGTGGCGTGATCCTCTCGGACTTCGTGGTTGTGGTTTTTTCCATGTCGTAAAAGGCAAGATCGTGTTTCAAAGAGGATATTGGGACAAGCTCTCGTTCCTTAAACAGCACAATTTACCCATTGAGTAATCCATATTTAGAATGGAGATGAAATATATGCTTACTGTTCTTTGGTTATCTGGGATGATTTCGGGTTTTCTATTTCCCGCCTTTATAATTGATGCAGTGCGTTCAAAAGATGAGGATAATGAGGTGCCTAAAAGCACATTGCTGGCTTGCGTAACTTTTGGTATTTGCGTTCTTTCAATTCTTGTCGTTGTAGCATATTCTTAATCGGTAAATAAAGATGTGTTGGGCTGATTCAAGTACATATTATTGATAAAATGCGTCTTTGATGACATTCCCATTTATCGGGGAGACGGCGAGGATGGGCAAGGCATGGCGCAAGCCCCGTTGGGGGCGTCACGGCTTCACCCGTTCCCGCTCAACGCAGAAGAGGGACCATCGGCGGCAGGCTGATAGTCTCTCTTTTGTTATCATATTTCTTATTTGATGCCATCCCATCGGGGCGGTGTCCTTGACCCCCTGAAAAACCCCCACTAGAAAGTCGTAGAGGGGAGGTGATTTTCCACCCCGGCCACACTGAAAGCCGCAGAACTGCCATAAAACCCAGGCCGGCAAAAGAATTTTTTACCAGCCTGGGAGAGGTTCGGTCCGCAGAAAAGTTCTGAACGTTCACTGATTGCAGGGAAAGAAAATTCTGACAATCCTCTTGTGGGATGAGTACGTCTTTTTGAGGCGTTGTTCTCAAAAGATCCTGCGGGGTGGCTGCTCCAACCAGTTTTTCTCTCAACTTCTCGGTTGTCGGGGCAGACGCAATATAGACCTTGATTCCGCTGGATAGGCAAGGCGTCCGTGAAAAAACTGGACAGGGAGTACCCATCCAGTTGGAAAGATATGATTCAGTCGGTCCCCAGGCGGAGAAATTCCACCAGGTGGGCCAAAGTGGCGATCTGCTCCGGAGGCAGGCCGGAGACATCCAGCGTCTGATTTTGTTTCAGACCGAAGAGATAGTCGGTGGAGACGTGAAAAATGCGGGAAAGCTCCACAATATACTGGGTGGAGGGCATGGAAATGCCGCTTTCCCAGGCGTTGACGCTGGAGCGGGTGGTGACCAGACGTCTGGCTAACTCCGCTTGGGTCCAGCCAGCTTGCTCGCGGAGCAGCTTGATTTTTTCTGACATCATTGGCCATCACCTCTTTAAAACGTACTCGTTTTGAAGAACCAGGTTGCTCGTTCCATTGTTATTATTCTACAATCAAAGTGATAATCATACATTATCAAAATGATAGTTATAATTGACAAGTTGAGGAGAGAAGGAGTAAAATAGAATGGATTATAGAAAGAAAGTGCGGGAGTCCGACCATGGAAAAAAATTATGTCATCCATTTGAGCTGTACGGACGGGAATTGGAGTGGTAAGCTGCTGGGGCCGGAGGGGGAAAAGTCCTTTCAAGGTGTGGATGGTCTGCTGGAGCAGCTGAATTTGTCCCAGGACCCTAGGCTGGGGCAGCTGTGGAACATGGCCTGCACAGACCAACTTACCGGCCTATTGAACCGCAGGGGACTGGAGGAAATGGCGGCCCGGATGATGGATGAGGAGGAACGGGTAACACTGTTCTTTTTGGATGTGGATAATTTGAAGCAGATCAACGACACCTTTGGACACCTGCGGGGGGATTTGACGCTGAAAAACGTGGCTCAGGCTCTGGCCTGCGCGGTGGGGCCGAGGGATGTGGTGGGCCGGATTGGCGGGGATGAATTTGTGGCGGTCCTGAGATCGGCAGGGGATGAGGCGCAGCTGCGGACGCAGAGAGAGGCCCTCTACCGGGCCGTTGCGGCGGCGGATCGGGAGATCGGCTTGACGGTCAGCTTGGGTATCTGCCTGGCTGAGACGAAAATTGGCTTTGCGGGAATGATGGAGAGGGCTGACCAGGCCCTTTACCAGGTGAAACGGACCGGAAAACAGGGATTTGCACTGTTTCAGGAAATATAAAAATGAGGTCAAAGGGAAGATTCCTTTTGACCTCATTTTTATTAATTTTGATAGACGAAACTCGTCTTATAGCGTTTTGAAAATGTTGGCAGAAGCGGGTAAGAAGCATGTGCTTTCACGGATTTTCTTATGATTTCCAATTGAACGGACAACGGGCGAGTCACCGGCTTAAATATTCTGGGGGCCGGTATTGCAGGGCCTCAGCCAGGTGGTGGGCCTGAATGGATGGGCTGCCGTCCAAATCGGCGATGGTCCTGGACACTCTTAAAATTCTGTCATAGCTGCGGGCGGTGAGCCCCAGCCGGTCAAAGGCCCCCTTCATCAGCCGCTGGCAGGCCTCGTCCAGAGTGCAGAACTGGTCCAGCTCCTCCCGGCCCAGGCGGGCGTTGCAGGAGGCTCCGGCGGGGCCGCTCCGGCGGCCCTGTACATTCCGGGCCCGGTCCACCCGCTGTTTGATCTGGGCGGAGGATTCGGCCCGCTCCCGCTGAGCCAGCTCATCAAAATCCAGAGCACCCACCTCCACAAACAGGTCAATCCGGTCCAGCAGGGGGCCGGACAACCGGGACAGGTACTTTTTAACCTCGCCTTCAGTACAGCGGCACCGCCCGGAGGGGTGGCCGTACCAGCCGCATTTGCATGGATTCATGGCGCATACCAGCATAAACCCGCAGGGATATGTGACGGTGCCCGATACCCGGGAAATTTGAACCTGGCCGTCCTCCATGGGCTGGCGGAGCACCTCCAGAACCTCCTTGGGAAACTCGGGCAGCTCGTCCAGAAACAGAACCCCGTTGTGGGCCAGAGAGATCTCGCCGGGACGGGGATTGGAGCCGCCCCCCGCCATTCCCATGGGGGAGACGGTGTGGTGGGGAGAACGGAAGGGACGCAGGTCCACCAGAGGAGCTTCCGGAGAGGTGAGGCCCATGACGGAGTGGATTTCAGTGACCTCCAGGGCCTCACGGCGAGTCATGTCCGGAAGAATGCCGGGCAGACGCCGGGCCAGCATGGACTTGCCAGATCCCGGCGGACCGGACATGAGAACGTTGTGGCCGCCGGCAGCGGCGATTTCCAGAGCCCGTTTGGCCTGATCCTGCCCCTTTACCTCATCAAAGTCGGGACAGTGGAGGGAACGTCCCCCCGGGCGCCAGGGCGGCGCGGGGGAGATGGCCTCCTCCCCGGACAGGTGGCGGACCAGCTGGGCCATATCACGAACCGGATAGATTGCCGGCCCTTCGGCCAGAGTGGCTTCAGCGGCATTATCCTCGGGGACAAAAAGGACCTGTATTCCCTCGCGCTTAGCACACATGGCCATGGGCAGCATCCCGGCGCAGGGCCGCAGTTTGCCGGACAGGGACAGCTCCCCCACAAAGGCACAGTGGTCCTCCTTAACCTTAATCTGTCCTCCTGCGGCCAGCAGGCCCACCAGTATGGGCAGGTCATACAGCGTCCCCACCTTTTTGACGTGGGCGGGAGCCAGATTTACAGTGATGCGGCTGACGGGAAAGGTAAAGCCGCAGTTTTTAATGGCGGCCCGCACCCGCTCCCGGGCTTCATTGACCGCGGTGTCGGGCAGACCCACCACGTTGAAGGCGGGCAGTCCGCCGGACAGGTCACATTCAACGGATACCGGGTAGCCGGATACCCCGTGAAGGCCCAGCGAACGAACGGAATATACCATGAAAAGCTTCCCCCTCGGCACGGAGCGGCGCTCCGCGGATGGTCTGATCACAGCTATTGTAACTGTTTCACAGTCAGAAAGCAATGGATTGTATAATATTTTACATATATTACATGGCAAAAAGAGAAGAAAAACTAACATTTATCGATTTACAAATGGAGTGAAAAGTGATAAACTAATTGGCGTCGAAACGATGGATCCGCTCCCCACTGCCGGGGAGCGGTACTGTCATGTGCGCCTATAAGAAATTACTTATGATGATTATAATTGTGTGCACGGGACAGCGACCAGGCAGGCATGTATGGAACGAGGACAAGCGAAGTTCCGCTTGTCCGCCCAAATAAGGAAGAAAGTAGGGAACTCTATGGCAAGAAAATTCAAAACCATGGACGGCAACAATGCTGCGGCATATGTCAGCTACGCCTTTACTGAGGTGGCCGGCATCTACCCCATTACCCCGTCCAGCCCCATGGCCGACTACGTGGATCAGTGGGCGGCCCAGGGCCAGAAGAATATCTTCGGCACTACCGTCAAGGTGATCGAAATGCAGTCTGAGGCCGGTGCCGCCGGTACTGTCCACGGCTCTCTGAACGCGGGTGCTCTGACCACCACCTACACCGCCTCTCAGGGCCTGCTGCTGATGATCCCCAATATGTACAAAATCGCCGGTGAGCTGCTGCCCGCGGTGTTCCATGTATCCGCCCGTACCGTGGCTGCCCAGTCCCTGAACATCTTCGGCGACCACTCCGACGTGATGGCCTGCCGCCAGACCGGCTTTGCCATGCTGGCCGAGGGCAACGTGCAGGAGGTTATGGACCTGGCTCCCGTGGCCCATCTGGCCGCTATTAAGGGCCGTGTCCCCTTCATCAACTTCTTCGACGGCTTCCGTACCTCCCACGAGATCCAGAAGGTTGCAATCTGGGACTACAAGGATTTGGCCGAGATGGTGGACATGGACGCCGTGGCCGACTTCCGCAAGCGCGCCCTGAACCCTGAGCATCCCACCATGCGCGGCTCCCATGAGAACGGCGATATTTTCTTCCAGCACCGCGAGGCCTGCAACACCTACTACGATGCCCTGCCTGAGATCGTGGAGGAGTACATGGCCAAGGTCAATGCCAAGCTGGGCACCGACTATCAGCTGTTCAACTACTACGGCGCCGCCGATGCCGACCGGGTGATCATCGCCATGGGCTCCATCTGCGACGTGGCCGAAGAGGTCATCGACTACCTGAACGCTCACGGCGAGAAGGTGGGCCTGATCAAGGTCCGGCTGTACCGCCCCTTCCGTGGGGACAAGCTGCTTGCCGCCATCCCCGCCACCGCCAAGAAGATTGCCGTTCTGGACCGCACCAAGGAGCCCGGCGCTCTGGGCGATCCCCTGTATATGGACGTGATTACTGCCCTGTCCGGCGCCGGCATCACCGACAAGACCGTTGTGGCCGGCCGCTACGGTCTGGGCTCCAAGGATACCCCGCCCCGCAGCGTCTTCGCCGTGTACGAGAATCTGGCCCAGGACGCCCCCAAGAACCACTTCACTGTGGGTATCGTGGATGATGTCACCGGCACCTCTCTGGAGGAGCACAAGGCCCCCAATACCGCCGCAGAAGGCACCATCGAGTGCAAGTTCTGGGGTCTGGGCGGCGACGGCACCGTGGGCGCCAACAAAAACTCCATCAAGATCATCGGCGACCACACCGACAAGTACGTGCAGGCATACTTCCAGTACGACTCCAAGAAGACCGGCGGTGTGACCATCAGCCACCTGCGCTTCGGCGATAAGGCCATCCGCAGCCCTTACTATATCAATAAGGCCGACTTTGTGGCCTGCCACAACCCCTCTTACGTGACCAAGGATTTCCCCATGGTCCGTGACGTCAAGCCCGGCGGCGTGTTTATGATCAACTGCCAGTGGTCCGACGAGGAGGTGGCCCACCACCTGTCCGCCAGCGCCAAGCGGTACATTGCTGAGAACGACATTCAGCTGTATACCATCAACGCCATCGACCTGGCCCGGGAAATCGGCATGGGCAAGCGCACCAACACCATCCTTCAGTCCGCTTTCTTCTCTCTGGCCAAAGTGATGCCTGAGGCTGAGGCCATTCAGTATATGAAGGATGCCGCCACCAAGTCCTACCTGAAGAAGGGCCAGGACATCGTGGACATGAACCACAAGGCCATTGATGCCGGAGCCACCGCCTACAGGAAGTACAATGTACCCGCCGACTGGAAGGACGCCAAGGATGAGCCCAAGGAGAGCAAGCTCTCCGGTCCCGCCAAGCTGATCAAGATGGTGGAGAACATCCTGGAGCCCGTGGACCGTATGGACGGCGACAGCCTGCCTGTCTCCGCCTTCGTGCCCCACGCCGACGGCACCTTTGAGCAGGGCGCCGCCGCCTATGAGAAGCGCGGCGTGGCCGTCTCCGTGCCCACCTGGGACTCCTCCAAGTGCATCCAGTGCAACCAGTGCTCTTATGTCTGCCCCCACGCCACCATCCGTCCCTTTGCGCTGACCGAGGAAGAGGCCGCCAAGGCCCCTGCCTCCGCCAAGATCGTGGACGTGAAGGCCGGCAAGGGCAAGGGCCAGTACAAGTTCTCCATTGCCATCAGCCCTCTGGACTGTATGGGCTGCTCTGTCTGTGTGAATACCTGTCCCACCAATGCGCTGGCCATGGTCAACCAGGAGGAGGAGCTGGCTCAGCAGGAGGCCTTTGACTACATGGTTGCCAATGTCTCCGTCAAGGAGGATGTGGCCGACCTGACCGTGAAGGGCAGCCAGTTCAAGAAGCCCATGCTGGAGTTCTCCGGCTCCTGCGCCGGCTGTGCCGAGACCGCCTATGCCCGCCTGATCACCCAGCTGTTCGGCGACCGGATGTATGTCTCCAACGCCACCGGCTGTTCCTCCATCTGGGGCGGCCCCGCCGCCACCTCTCCCTACGCCACCAACGCGGAGGGCAAGGGTCCCGCTTGGGCCAATTCCCTGTTCGAGGACAACGCTGAGCATGGCCTGGGCATGTACCTGGGGCAGAAGGCCATCCGCAACCGCCTGGCCGCCAAGACCCGCGCCCTCATTGAGGTGCCCCACACCTATCAGGGTCTGAAGGATGCCGCCCAGAAGTGGCTGGATACCATGGAGGACGGCCAGGCCAACGGTGAAGCCTCCAAAGCCTATGTGGCCGCCCTGGAGGACTGCCTGATGACCGTGGACCAGTGCCAGGCATTTATCAACAGCCCCGCCAGCAAGGAAGTCTTTGGCGCCAAGCACGGCGAGATGAAGGCCCACATGGAGGCTCTGAAGGCCTCCGGCGCCACCTACTGCGACTGTGACGCCTGCAAGCTGGCCAAGGAGATCCTGGATGAGAAGGATTACCTGGCCAAGAAGTCCGTGTGGATCTTCGGCGGCGACGGCTGGGCCTACGACATCGGCTTCGGCGGTGTGGACCATGTCCTGGCCTCCGGCGAGGATGTGAACATTTTCGTCTTTGACACCGAGGTGTACTCCAACACCGGCGGACAGGCCTCCAAGGCCTCCAATATCGGCCAGGTGGCCCAGTTTGCCTCCGCCGGTAAGGCCATGCCCAAGAAGTCCCTGGCCGAGATTGCCATGACCTACGGCTATGTATACGTGGCCCAGGTGTCTATGGGCGCCAACCCCAACCAGACGCTGAAGGCCATTGCCGAGGCCGAGGCCTATCATGGCCCCTCCCTCATCATCGGCTACGCCCCCTGTGAGATGCACAGCATCAAGGGCGGCATGGCCAACTGCCAGGCGGAGATGAAGAAGGCCGTGGAGTGCGGCTACTGGAACCTGTTCCGCTTCAATCCCGAGCTGAAGGGTGACAAGAAGTTTGTGCTGGATTCCAAGGCGCCCGCCGGCGGCTATCAGGAGTTCCTGATGAACGAGGCCCGCTACTCCAGCCTGACCCGGTCCTTCCCCGACCGCGCCAAGGAGCTCTTTGCCCTGAACGAGGAGACCGCCAAGAAGCGCTATGAGAAGCTGACCCGACTGGTTAAGATGTACGGCGAGGAGTAATTTCCTTCCGTTATCCAAAGCGTAATGAAACACCGGGACGGACCATAGGTCCGTCCCGGTGTTTTACAGTTTTAGGGACATAAGCCCTCTGAAGTTAAAGGTAATCTGCCAGAAAATCCTGGAGTTTCAGCAGAGAGGAGAACCGACGGAACAGCAGCCCCTCCAGCTCCGGAGAGGGAGGAATGAGATCGGGAATCATCACCGTCAGCATCCCGGCCCCGTGGGCGGAGAGGATGCCGTTGCGGGAGTCCTCTATGGCCAGGGTGCGCCCGGGGACAACGCCCAGAGCCCGGCAGGCCATCTGATAGATTTCCGGATCCGGCTTGCTGTGGACCACTTGATCCCCGGTGACGACAGCCTGAAAATAGGGCCCCAGTCCGGTCAGCTCCATACGGCGGTTGGTATGGAAGCGGTTGGTGGAGGTGGCCAGAGCGGTGGGGACGCGGTGATCTTTGAGAAAGCGGAGAATTTCAACTGCGCCGGGCTTGAGGGGCACACCCTCGGCGGCCAGGCGCTGCCGGGAGCGCTGGGAGCAGGCCTGGAAAAACTGCTCCTGAGGGAATTCCGGACCCCACAGCTCCAGCATCTTCCGTTGGGTGTCCGCCCGGTTTTGTCCCACAAATTCCAGAAAGTGCTCCCCCACCTGGGGCCAGCCCAGTTCCCGGCTGACGGCCACCCAGTTTTCCCTGGCCGGCCGCTCAGAGTCGAAGAGCACGCCGTCTGCGTCAAAGATGACGCCTTCAAAAGCGGTTGGGGTCATACCTTACCTATGTCCGTGCGGAAGTGCATGTCCTGGAAGGTGATGGGGCGGGCGGCGGCGTAGGCGTTGGAAATAGCCTCTTCCAGGGTACCGCCCAAAGCCGTGACTCCCAGTACCCGGCCGCCGGCGGTGACAATGTCCCCGCTGTCCCCTCTCTTGGTGCCCGCATGGAAGACCACAGCCGTTTTCCCTGCCTCCTCCAGACCGGAGATGGGGTAGCCGCTCTGATATTTTACCGGGTAGCCTCCGGAGGCCAGCACAATACAGCAGGCGGCCCCCTGTTTCCATTGAATATCCAGCTGGTCCAGGGTGCCGTTGACACAGGCCTCAAAGATGTCCATCAGGTCGGTGTCCAGCATGGAAAGAATGGGCTGAGTCTCCGGGTCGCCGAATCGGGCGTTGTACTCCACTACCTTGGGGCCCTCCCGGGTGAGCATAAGCCCGAAGTAGATGACCCCTTTGAAGGGCCGTCCCTCCGCCTGGAGGGCTGCTACGGTGGGCAGGAAAATCTCCTTCATGCAGCGGTCGGCGATCTCCGGGGTGTACTTGGGGGAGGGGCAGAAAGCGCCCATCCCTCCGGTGTTGGGACCCTGGTTGCCGTCGTAGGCCCGCTTATGGTCCTGGCTGGACAGCATGGGGACCAGATGCTCCCCATCGCAGAAGGCCAGTACGGTGACCTCGGGACCCACCATGCACTCCTCAATGACCACAGTGGATCCGCTGTCTCCAAATTTTTTGTCTTCCATCATCTCACGGACGGCCTGTTCGGCCTCGGCCACGGTGGCGGCCACCACCACGCCCTTGCCCAGGGCAAGGCCGTCGGCCTTGACCACGATGGGGGCGCCCTGGGTCCGGATGTAGGCGAGAGCCTGCTCCAAGTTGGTGAAGGTCTCGTATTTAGCGGTGGGGATGTGGTACTTTTTCATCAGGGATTTGGAGAAGGCCTTGCTGGCCTCGATGATGGCGGCGTTGGCCCGGGGACCAAAGGCGGGGATGCCGGCGGCCTCCATGGCATCCACCATGCCCAGGGCCAGGGGATCATCAGGGGCCACCATGACGAAATCTATGGCATTTTCTTTGGCCCAGGACACCATTCCGTCCACATCAGTGGCCTTGATGGGTACGCGCCTGGCCACCTGGGCGATGCCCGCGTTGCCTGGGGCGCAGTACAGTTCGGTCACGCGGGGACTCTGGGCCAGCTTCCAGCAGATGGCGTGCTCGCGCCCGCCACCTCCAACTACTAATACTTTCATACTTTATTTTGCACCTCTTTTTTCATACAGGCGGCCGTGGGCCGCCCAGCCTTGCAGAATTTCCGCCCAAGGCGGAAGAAGTTGTAAAAGGTCTGAAGGAGAATTCATTTCTCCGCAGGACACCGCAGCAGCCAGAACCGCATTTTCTGTGAAAAGGCGGGGGGATCACCGGCGGTCCTCAGGGAAGCGCCGGTGATCCCGGAGAGGACAAAGTCCTACACTGGAAACGCTTAGTGGTGGAACAGACGTGTACCTGTAAAAGCCATGACCATGCCGTACTTGTCCGCCGTGGCGATGACCTGATCGTCCCGGATGGAGCCGCCGGGCTGGACGATGTAGTCCACGCCGGATTTTCTTGCCCGCTCCACGTTGTCCCCAAAGGGGAAAAAGGCGTCGGAGCCCACGGTGACCCCGGACAGCCGGGCGGTCCACTCCTTTTTTTCCTGGGCGGTGAGCACCTGGGGGCGCACCTGAAAGATCTCCTGCCATACGCCGTCAGCGAGTACGTCGTCGTACTCGTCGGAGATATACAAATCGATGGCATTGTCCCGGTTGGGGCGGCGGATGCCGTCCACAAATTGGAGCCCCAGTACTTTGGGATGCTGGCGGAGCCACCAGATGTCCGCCTTGTTTCCCGCCAGACGGGTGCAGTGAATGCGGCTCTGCTGGCCGGCGCCCACGCCAATGGTCTGACCATCTTTCACATAGCACACGGAGTTGGATTGGGTGTATTTCAGGGTGATGAGAGAGAGGAGCATGTCATTTTTTGCCTGCTGGGGCAGAGACTTGTTTTGTGTGACGATATTTTGCAGCATATCTCCGGTGAGAGCCAGATCATTATATCCCTGTTCGAAGGTGATGCCGAAGATATTCCGGCGCTCCGTGGGGGAGGGCTGGTAGTCCGGGTCGATCTGAATGACATTGTAGCTGCCCTTGCGCTTGGCCTTCAAAATCTCCAGGGCCTCCTCAGTGTAGCCGGGAGCGATGACGCCGTCGGATACCTCCTCCGCCAGAAAACGGGCGGTGTCCCCATCACAGGGGTCGGAGAGAGCGGCCCAGTCCCCGAAGGAGCACAGCCGGTCGGCCCCCCGGGCGCGGATATAGGCACAGGCGATGGGGGACAGGTCCCCCTGGGGGGCGAAGTAAATCTGGCGCTCCACGCCGCTCAGGGGAAGGCCCAGGGCGGCTCCCGCAGGGGAGACGTGCTTAAAGGAGGCGGCGGCGGGCAGGCCGGTGGCCAGTTTCAGGGCCTTGACCAGCTGCCAGGAGTTCAGTGCGTCCATAAAGTTGATATAGCCCGGGCGGCCGTTACGCACCTGGAGGGGCAGTTCGCCCTCCTCCATAAAGATGCGGGCGGGCTTTTGGTTGGGGTTGCAGCCGTATTTCAGTTCCAGTTCGGTCATAAAAAGCGCATCCTTTCAAAGTGTGTGTGGAGAGGATCCATCCTCCGGGGGAATAAAGGGCTCCTTATGAAAGGCGCCGTCCTCTCCCCGGAAATAGGCGGTTCCGGTGGGTGCGGTTAAAAGGGGGAGGATCCCGGGGTCGTAGTTGCAGATGGTGTTCAGGTGGTAGATTCCGCTATGTCCGGCGTCCGCCAGATAGGCGTCGTCCTCGTCCCCCGCAAAGAAGCGCCAGCCGCTGTCCGGGTGGCCGTCGGCGGGCCGCTCCCGATAGCAGTAGCCCACGGGACGGCCGTCTACCGTTATCCGGTCCGTGGCCAGACAGCCGGGGGTACTCTCCCAGCCCTGCAGAAGGGGACGCAGCTCCGGTGGGGAGAGAAGATAGACCTTTTCCCCAGGCCTGCGCCACCACAGGCGGCCGCACCAGGCCCGCTGGTCCCCCAGGAGCTGGCGGACCAGACGCAGATTCAGTTCCACATAGGCCGCGATCTCCTCCAGAGAACTGCCCAACCGGTAGGACCAGTAGGCCCCCCCACATACCAGGCCGAGGGCATACTCCGGCCAGCTGTGGAAGGCTGCGGCCTGATCCACCCAGTATTGGGCCAGCTGGTCAAATTCCTGGCGGGAGATCAGCCGGCAGGCGCAGGCGGCCCGGAGAAGCCCCAGAGTTTCGCTGATGTCCCAGGCCAAAAATCCCCGACGCCCCACAAAGGGCTGAAGCTGCCGGGCGAAATTGGAGCAGTCGGAAAAGACCTGACGTGCCTCGGAGGTGAGCTCAGCCGGATCAAAGGCGGGCCGCTCCTCCCAGAAAGACTCAAAATCCAGGTACTGCTGGTGGACCTGAAGAGTTTCCCGGCAGACCTGGACCAGACTGGCCTGGTCGGTAATATGAAATACCCGGGACAGGTGTTCTCTGGCCAGGGCTTCGGACGCGCCGTCCCGGCAGTAGGGGATGGAGGTGAAGCACTCCTTCCCCAGCTCCTGGAGAGGTGTCAGGCCAGGGGTTTTCCGCAGGGCGGGGACGCCTGCCAGGAGAAGAGGAAAGGACCGCTCCCCGCACAGCACGGGGGGCTGAAATTCCGATGACTTCAGCTCCCGCTGAAAGCTCCGGATGGGTTCCAGCAGGGTGGGGTCATTGTCATATAGGGACACTGCATATTCCTCCCAGGGGTTCAGCCGTGTTTGTTGACGATAACGGTGTTCCGCTCCCCGGAGGACAGGTCCACGTACTGGACGAACAGGGACACCTTGTTGTCCGGATTCAGGCTGGACCACACTTGGTCGGCCAGAGTCTGGGCGTCGGGGGCGGTGATGGACACCCGCCGGGGCTCCCCCTCAAAGGAGGGCAGGGGGTCCAGGTTCTCCTGATAAGTGTGGATAAAGCGGCCCTCACCGGCCTTGGGGCGGTCATAGCCGAAGAAGTACCGGCAGCAGCAGGCGGGATCGCCGCCGTCGCTCTTCAGGATGGACAGGTCATAACTGCCGTCCTGGCGGAGCAGGCCGGAGATTCTGGGGGTGTAGTTGGGGCCGTCAGGCTCAAACTTCCGGGTGCACAGGGCCTGGGCAAAGGCCTCCCCCGCCAGCAGGCCGTCCCGGACGGTGTCGGTCTGGTCCCCGTTGGTAACCACCGTGTCACTGCCCACAATGCGGACGGGGTGGTAGATGATGAGGGAGGGGTCGGTCATTTTGCTTTCGTCATAGGCCCGGGTGCGGATGCCGTCCTCCGTCTTCTCAAAGACCCGGTTGCGGCTGTTTTCGCTGCGGCCCATGATAAAGTAGGCGATGACCGCTTTTTTGTCGTCGGCGGTGCGGCCCAGGACAATGCCCCGGCCGGGATAGGGGTGGCTGGATAAAAGTTCGCTGAGGTTAAGAATCTGCATGGGAATCCTCCTTTTCAGAATCATCGGTAAAGGAAACGGGGCGTTTTTTGTACCAGGAGAAGAAGCAGGAACTATAGCTGGCGAGCAGGCCAAGTCCGCCCATCCAGCAGAAAATGATGCTCAGGGCCTCCAGAAATTCATAATGCTCAAACATGATGAACATGATCAGCCCGCCTAGGAAAAGGAAGCCGCTGCATAGGACAAATTCAAGCCTGTTTTTCACAGTTCTTTCACTCCTTTTCGTCTATGATGGAAAAAGGGCGCACCAGCTTTGTAAATTGGTGCGCCCAGACGGTCGGCAGATTCAGAGGCGATACTCCCTGTGGTTCAGTCCACTTCCGTCAGTCGTACCGCGTGATTAAAATGTTGCGTCCGGCACGCCCCACTGGTCGGGGAGGGGCGCTGGGGAGTGAGAGAGCTGAAGCTCCATCCAGTTATCCGCAGGCTGAAAGCCAAAGCGCAGGTACACCCCGCGGCCCTGATTGGAGGCGGACAGGAGCATCCGCAGGACCCCGCGCTGCCGGCACTCCTCCGACAGCATGCCCAGCATCCGGGAGGTCAGCCCACGTCCCCGGAAGGCGGGGGCGGTGTACATGTTGGTGACGTAGGCCGTCAGGCCAGAGGGATTGGAGAACGAGGGGGGCAGCGGAAGAAAGGTCACCGCCCCGGTAGCGGCGATTTGGCCGCCCTCCACGGCCAGAAACTCCACCAGCTGATCCCGGGTTAAGACCTCCTGAAAGTAGGCCTCCATATCGGGGCGGATATCGGGCCGGGGGTTCTGCCCCTCGTCTATCAATTGCAGAGTGCGCAGAGCGCACAGGTCCGGAATATCTGCCGGCACTGCTTTGCGAAATTCCATAGGGCCCGCCTCAGTCCAGGATGCGGACGGTTCTGCCCTCCACCCGCAGCCGGTTTTGGCAGAACAGGGAGACGGCCCGGGGCAGCAGCTTCCACTCGCACTGCTCCATAATTCTCCGCTGGAGCACCTCCGGCGTGTCGTCTGGAAGGACAGGAACTGCCTGCTGCAGGACAATGGGCCCCCCGTCACACTCCTCGCTGACAAAGTGGACGGTGGCGCCGGACAGCTTGACCCCGTATTCCAGCGCTTTTTCATGGACATGGAGGCCATAGCAGCCGGGACCGGCAAAGGAGGGGATAAGGGCGGGATGAATGTTAAGAATGGCGTTGGGGAAAGCACGGACCATCTCCCCTGTGAGGATGACCATAAATCCGGCCAGGACCACCAGATCGATATCCAGATTCCGGAGCCGCTCCACCAGAGCCGCGGTCATGGCCCGGTTGGAGGGGTAGTCCTTCCGGTCCACCACATAACCGGGGATGCCCGCTTTGGCTGCCCGCTCCAGGGCGTAAGCCCCGGGGCTGGAGGAGATGACGGCGGCAATCTGTCCGTTTACAAGCTCGCCCCGCCCCTGGGCGTCGATGAGGGCTTGAAGATTGGTCCCTCCGCCGGAGACCAGGACCGCAATGTTTTTGTGAGCCATAGGACACCTCTCATAAAGCAGAGTAGAGGCGCACCGTGTGCACCCGGGTGATACTGCGGGCGCACGGCGTGCGCCCCTGCCCGGTGGAGATCAGATCAATTCCACGCCATCCGCGCCGTCTGCCACGGAGCCCACCTGATAGGCTCGCTCGCCGGCGGACTCCAGCACCTCCATGGCCTGGGCGGCCTGGGGGGCGGGAACGGCCAGGATCATGCCCAGGCCCATGTTAAAAGTATTGTACATGTCACGGTCGGGAATATTGCCTTTCTTCTGGATCAGATCGAAGATGGGCAGGCGGGGGAAGGTATCCAGATGAATCCGGGCGGTAAGACCTTCCGTCATCATGCGGGGCACGTTTTCATAAAAGCCGCCGCCGGTGATGTGGCTGACGGCGTGGATGTCCACACCGGCCCTGAGCAGGGCTTTGACGGCCTTGACATAGATCCGGGTAGGGGCCAGCAGGGCCTCTCCCAAACTTTTGCCGCCCAGTTCATCCAGGGGTGTCTTCAGATCGGCGTGCTCCACATCCAGCACCTTACGCACCAGAGAGAAGCCGTTGGAGTGGACACCGGTGGAGGCCAGACCGATGAGCACGTCCCCCTGGGCCAGCTTTTTGCCGTCAATGATCTTCTCCTCATCGGCGATGCCCACGGAGAAGCCGGCCAGGTCGTATTCATCCACAGGGTAGAAGCCGGGCATCTCGGCGGTCTCACCGCCCACCAGGGCGCACTCAGCCTGACGGCAGCCCTCGGTGATGCCGGCGACAATCTGGGCGATGCGCTCCGGGTCGTTCTTTCCGCAGGCGATGTAGTCCAGGAAGAACATGGGGGCGGCGCCGCCGCAGATGATGTCGTTGACGCACATGGCTACACAGTCGATGCCGACGGTGTCGTGCTTGTCCATCAGAAAGGCGATTTTCAGCTTGGTGCCCACACCGTCGGTGCCCGACACCAGCACGGGCTTTTTCATCCCAGCCATGTCAGGGGCGAACATGCCGCCGAAGCCGCCCAAAGTGCCCATTACCCCGGGGATGTAGGTGGACTCCACCATGGGTTTGATCCGCTTGACCGCCTCATAGCCGGCGGTGACGTCCACGCCGGCGGCGGCGTAAGATTCAGAATGGGAGTTTTTCATCTTGATAAACCTCCAGAATTATTTAAAGAGTATGTAAGATAGGAGACATGAAGGCCAGGAGCACCGTGGAGGGTGTGCCGGCCGCATCTGCCGACTGTCGGTTATTTGGCTGGCTCCTATCTTATTCCTTGCCGCTCCAGCAGTAGGTGCACACCTTGTCCCGATCGATGCCGATGGCCTCCAGCAGGCCGTCCAGGGACTGATAGCCCAGGGAATCAAACCCAAACTTTTTGCAGATGGAGCTGAGCAGGCACTGTCCGCGCTGGGTATCCGCGTCTGCGTACTCATCCAGATACTGCTGCCCCTCGTCTCCCTCCAGCTCCTGGACGGTACGGCGGGCCAGCAGATCCATATCCGAGTTGCCCCGGGAGAAGTTCAGATATTTACAGCTGTACATAATAGGGGGACAGGCGGAGCGCATATGGACCTCCTCCGCCCCGGACTCATAGAGAAATTCCACCGTCTCCCGCAGCTGGGTGCCGCGGACGATGGAGTCGTCCACAAACAAAAGCTTCTTGCCCTGGATCAATTCCGGAACGGGAATCTGCTTCATCTTGGCCACCTGGTTGCGCACGTCCTGGTTGACAGGCATAAAGGAACGGGGCCAGGTGGGGGTGTACTTGACGAAGGGACGGGCAAAGGGCTTGCCGCTTCGGTTGGCAAAACCGATGGCGTGGGGAACGCCGGAGTCGGGGACGCCGGCCACATAGTCCACCTTGGGCAGCTGCCCCCGGCCGATCTCATTCCGGGCCATGATTTCCCCGTTGCGGTAACGCATGACCTCCACGTTCATCCCCTCGTAGTTGGAGTTGGGATAGCCGTAGTAAGTCCACAGGAAAGCGCAGATTTTCATATCCTGACCCGCGGGAGAGAGGACCTCATATCCATCCGGAGTGAGGCGCACCACCTCACGGGGGCCCAGCTCGTAGGCGTCTTCATAGCCCAGCTTGTGGTAGGCAAAGGATTCAAAAGAGACGCAGGTGCCCTCGCCATTCCGCCCCAGGAGGACAGGCAGACGGCCCAGCTTGTCCCGGGCGGCGATGATCTCCCCCTTGTCTGTGAGGACCAGAAGGGTCAGGGAGCCCTTGATCTCGTCCTGCGCATGGAGAATGCCGGAGACCAGGTCGTCCTTCTGGTTGATGAGGGCGGCGGTCAGCTCGGTGGCATTGACCTTGCCGGAGCTCATAGCCATAAACTGGTGGCCGTGATCGGAGAAGTAGTGCTGGATGAGCTCCTCGGAGTTGTTGATGATGCCTACGGTGGTGATGGCGTACAGTCCCAGGTGGGAGCGGACCAGCAGCGGCTGGGGGTCGGTATCGCTGATGCAGCCAATGCCGCTGCAGCCATGAAAATCAGTCAGGTCTTTTTCAAATTTTGTACGGAAAGGGGTGTTTTCAATGGAATGAATCTGCCGCTGAAACCCGTCCTTTGTGTCGTAGATGAGCATGCCGCCCCGGCGGGTGCCCAGATGGGAGTGATAATCCACTCCGAAAAAAATATCAAGGGTCACGTCCCGGTTGGAGACGGCGCCAAAAAAGCCTCCCATAGGCCCTCCTCAGGTTTTAGGTCGTTTTGACCTTTAATTGTTTCCGCCCGGGCGGAACAGGCTTCCAATAAGAGAAAAAGGCAGGGGAGCCCCCAAGGAAACATGGGGGCTCCGAGCATATTGTGTCATTTGATTTCCGGTGCCTGGAGCGTATTCTGCGGAATAGAAAAAATATTCCCCATCCGGCGGCTCATGGGGCCCAATCCCATGAATTGGAGGATACGATGGAACCTGCGGTGGGCCCGTCGGACCTGCCGATGAGGCCGGCGTTTATTACTTGGCAAAAAACAGCTTGGACAGGGTCATGGGATCCACATACTGGCCGTCCTTGTACACCCGCATGTTGCCGGAGGCCACCTCGTCGATGAGCATGACGGAGCCGTCGGGAGCATAGCCAAACTCGAACTTGATGTCATACAGCACCAGGCCCTTCTCCTTCAGGTCGTCGGCCACGATCTGAGTGATCTTCTGAGTCATGTCCTTGATGTCGTCGTACTGCTTCTCGGTCATCACGCCCAGGGCAACCAGAGCGTCCTTGGTCACCAGGGGGTCGCCCTTCTCGTCGTTCTTAAAGGTGGTCTCCACATAGGCGGGCAGGTCGGCTCCCTCAGCGATATACTCGCCGTAGCGGCGGAGGAAGCTGCCTACGGCCTTGTGGCGGCAGATGACTTCCAGCCCCTTGCCGAAAACCTTGGCGGGCAGGACCTCCATGGTGGTGTCGGCCAGGTCGGCGCTGACAAAATGGGTCTTGATGCCGGCGGCGTTGATTTTCTCAAAGAAGTAAATGGACATACGCAGATTTACGTCGCCCACGCCGTCGATGGTCAGGCCCACAGAGTTTTCGCCGGGATCAAATACCCCGTCCTTGCCGGTGCAGTCGTCCTTGAACTTCAGCAGGTAGTTGCCGTTGTCCAGGGCAAACACATCCTTGGTCTTGCCGGTATAAACAAGCTTCTTTTCCATGATGACATTCCTCCGTGTAGTTTGATGGATGTTGGATCAGTATGGTGTAAAAGTGGGCGGGCTGCTGCCCTCACTGCCCCAGCTCGGCCTGGAGCTTCTGCTCCTTTTCGGCGATCTGACGGGCCATTTTTTCACGGGCCCCATCCAGCCTGGCGGCCAGCTCGTCGTCTGACACGGCCAGAATCTGGGCGGCCAGAACAGCGGCGTTCTTGGCTCCGTTGATGGCCACGGTGGCCACGGGAATGCCGCTGGGCATCTGAACAGTGGCCAGCAGGGCGTCCAAACCGTCCATGGCGCCCCCCTTCATGGGGATGCCTATGACGGGGAGGGTGGAGTTGCCCGCGAAAGCACCGGCCAGGTGAGCGGCCATGCCGGCGGCGCAGATCAGCACGCCAAAGCCGCGGCCTCGGGCGTTTTTGGCAAAGTCGGCGGCGGCGGCGGGGGTGCGGTGGGCGCTGAGGATATGGGCCTCATAGGGGATGGAGAATTCATCCAGCTGGGCACAGGCCCCTTTGACCACCGGCCAGTCGGAGTCAGAGCCCATGATAATGGCGACTTTTTTCATTGAGACGCTCCTTTCAAACAGATCAAAATAAATGGGAAAAGAGAAAGACAGGCGGCCGGCTTCCGCCGGCGTAAAAAAGCTCAGGCTATCTGTGGAGATACAGACAGCCTGAGACAGTTATGAAACATGAATTTTGGACGCGAAGGGACCATGGCTGCAGCTGCACAGGTGCTGAAACTTCATCAGACGGGAGCTGACCATAGCAGGAACCTCCTTGTTCGATACTGACATCTTAGGGTCCTATTCTATCGAAAACAGTGGGACTTTGCAAGAGGAAGCAATATTTTCGTAGGCTTGTACAAGGACGGGAGGAAAAAGGGCGGAGAAAGTTGTCAGTGGAGCAAAGGAAGGAAGAAAATCAGGTTACAGCAGACCCGCCGTGGACAAAATCCGGGCCACCTCGGAGCTGCGGTGGGGCCAGGCCGCCGCCGCCGCGTGGGCCCGGCGGCGCTGGGAGACAAAGCCGGGGGCCTCCTCCAGAGCATGGCGGCACAGGGTGAGAAACTCCTGATGGCTATGGGCCCCGTATACCACGTCTGGGAACAGCTCCACCTGGTCGGGCCACAGCATGGACACCACCGGTTTTCCAGTGCACAGGTACTCGTAAATGCGGGGAGAGACCACGTCGTCGTAGGGGCGGTCATCCCGGAGAAAGTCCAGCAGCACGTCGCAGCGGTACAGCCAGTCGGGGACCTCGGACAGGGGGCAGGGGCCGGGCAGGATTACGTTGGACAGCTGGCGCAGGCGGGACAGCAGGGGGTTGTCCTCCTGGGGACCAAGAAGGAGAAACGTCCACCCCGGGCATTCCCGGGCGGCATAGAGGAGGGGCGTCAGATCCAAGTCCTCCCGAATGGTGCCCGCCCAGCCCAGGACAGGGCCGGAAACCCGGGGCAGGGGGTCGGGACGGGGAGAGGCGGTTTCCGAGGCGAACAGCGGGTAATTGACTCCGTTGGGAACCAGGGCAATATTGGAGCTGCATGGCCCAAGCCGGTCGGAGATCTGGGGCGAGGCGGCAAATACCACGTCGGCGGCATCGGCCAGGCACCCCTCCCAAACAGGGGGACGGTCCTCCCACTCACGATCACAGTCATAAACAAGTCCGCTGTAACTCAGATAGTCCAGCAGGTGGACATGGTCGGGACGGGTCGTCCAAAGCAGGGGCTCAAAAAAACGGTGGCGGGCCGCCTTTTCGGCGATAAACCGCCCCAGCTTCCGCTGACCAAGGCGAAACAGGTGAACATACCGCTCCTCCACAGAGAAAAGCAGGGGCGGAAGAGAGTATTCAGTCACATTCGGGCGTACTTTGCGCCCCTTCTGGAGCAGGGCGCGGTCCCGCCGGCCGGCAGCGGGAGAAAAATATAAAACCTGGACCCCTTTCAGACGGGAGATCAGCTGCTGTGTCCTGCCGGGGGAGGTGGACCAGGGCTCGTTGGAAAGGCAGAGAATCTGCTTCACGGTGGGGCCTCCTCGTAAAAACAGTTGGAATTATGATGGATTTATGAAGATTAGGTGTAAAATAGATAAAATCAGCGGAACCAGCCTTGCGCGGCCGGGACAATACCGCTATAATGATACACATTGAAGAAAACAGAGCAAGACGGTTTCTGGGCTGTTCATGCAAAGTGGGGTGGGCTGGGCCGAGGGGTGCTGTCTGCCCTCATTATAAGCGTCTGAAAAGACCTGGTCAAGAACAGGAAGGTGGAAAAATATGATAGATGTCCTCCAGAGTGTGGATATGAGTGTTCTGCTGGCGCTTCAGGAAGTGAGAAACGACTGGATTGATCCTTTGATGCAGGCGTATACGTCCATGGGGAATTTCGGAGCAATTTGGATCGCCTTATCGGCGGCCATGCTCTGCTATAAACCCACCCGAACCGCCGGCATGCTGGCGCTGGCCGCCATGGTGCTGGGCCTGCTGTGTACCAATATGATTTTAAAGCCCCTGGTCGCCCGTCCCAGGCCCTGGGTGGATGTGCCGGGCCTGTTTCCGCTGATCAACGAGCCGGACCCCAATTCCTTTCCATCGGGACACACCTGTGCAGCCTTTGCGGCGGCGCTGGTGTTCTGGCGGGCGCTGCCTGACACCTGGTCGGGCACAAAGACGCTGGCTTTGGCCATGGCGGTCTTAATGGCGCTGTCCCGGCTGTACGTGGGGGTCCATTACCCCACGGATGTGCTGGCGGGGGCGCTGGTGGGCGCCGCCTGTGCCTGGACCGTATGGCATGTCTACCTGCTGCGGCATTGAAGGACGGAAAATCAGTTAAGATAAGTGAAATTTCAATGAATATAAAGTGGAGGGTGCAACGATGAAAGAAGTTGGATATTACAATGGTGTGGTGGGCCCCCTGGACCAGATGACGGTGCCCATGGGGGATCGGGCCCTTTATTTCGGGGACGGAATCTACGAGGCCACCTGTGTGGCCAATCGGGTTCCCTTTGCCCTGGACGATCACCTGGATCGGATGTACAACAGTCTGCGGCTGCTGGAAATTCCCTTTTCCATGGGGCGGGAACAGGTGAAGGAGGAACTGCAGAAGGTCATTGACGCGGCGGAGGAAGCTCCCGTCCAATTTCTGTATTGGCAGGTGTCCCGGGGTGTCTCCCCCCGGAACCACGCATTCCCCGGGGGGGAGACGGCGCCAAGTCTGATGATCTTTGTAAAACCCTATGCCATGAAGTCCATGGACAAACCCTACAAGTTGATTTCCCAGGAGGACAACCGCTTTAAGCTCTGTAATATCAAAACCCTGAATTTGATCCCCAGCGTGCTGGCCAGCCAGCGGGCGGCGGAGCAGGGGTGTGACGAGTCGGTGTTTCACCGGGGATCCCGGGTTACGGAGTGCGCCCACAGCAACATCTCTATTTTGAAAGAGGGCGTGCTGCGCACCGCCCCCACTGATGAGCTGATCCTCCCCGGTATCACCCGCAAGCACCTGCTGGCCCTGGCCAGAGAACACGGCATCCCCGTGGAGGAAAAGCCCTACTCCATGGTGGAGCTGATGAACGCCGACGAGGTTATTGTCACCAGCAGCAGCGCCCTGTGCATGCGGGTGGAGTCCGTCGACGGCATCCCCGTGGGAGGGAAGGACCCGGAGCGGCTTAAGCTGCTGCAAAACGCCTATTGGGAGAAGTTCCAGCGGGAGACGCAGCCCAGGTAAAAAGATAATCTATAAGGCCCCCGGCGCTGTACAGCGCCGGGGGCCTTATAGATTTATGGAGTGGCGATCCATTCGCAGGAAATAAATAGTCTGTCGTCTTTGTGAGTGCGGTTCCGGAAAAACTGGAGGTTCCGGGCCTCGCCCAGGGAAAATATTGGGCAGCAACAAAGATTCAGTAGGTATGGTCACAGACCTGTCGGATTTTTGCCTGGAGCCCCTTTAAATCCTCAAAGGTCTCAGGCCGCCGGCGGGGATCCCGGAGAATGGCGGCAGGGTGGAACAGAGCAGTCATCTGTACGCCGGCCTTTTCAAACCACTGCCCGTGCTCCCGGGTGATTTTGAAATCCTCCTTAATCAGGCGGACGGCGGCGATGCGGCCCAGACAGACAATGATTTTTGGGCGGATCAGAGCCACCTGATTGCGAAGATAGCCGATGCAGGCGTCCTGTTCGGTGTTCAGGGGGTCCCGGTTCTGAGGCGGGCGGCACTTGACAATATTGGCAATATACACATTGCGCTTTCGGTCCAAATCAATCAGTTCCAGCATGTCATCCAGCAGCTTTCCCCCCCGGCCCACAAAGGGCTCACCCTGGAGGTCCTCATTTTCCCCGGGGCCCTCTCCGATCAATATGACCTCGGCGTCTCTGGGGCCCACCCCGAACACCACATTGTGCCGCGTATCCGCCAGCGCGCATTTTTGACAGGACAGACAGGCCTGGGTGAGGGCGTCCCAATTCAGCATTGTCATCTATACATTCCCGCTTTCTGAAAAATTGTAGCCGGAGGCAGTTTTTCGGGTCCCGCATCAGGGTGAGGGAGTGGATGGCCTCTTTATTTTTACCCTAATATAGCATGTTTTGACAGAGATGAGAAGAGAGATTTTTTGTGATAAAGGAGGAACCGCATTTGGATACGGAGGGATCAGAAAAAACTGAAAGCTTTTGAGGGGGAACGGCCCTGGGAGCAAAAATAAAGCACAAGATATTGTGGAGGAGCGAGAAAAATGTTCTATATTTTGAGGGGGAAAATAAGAACATTTTTGTAAACCGGAATAGAACGCTTGTTTTGTTGCAAAAAACCTTTAAATTCGAGGAGAATTGGAGGTTTTTTCTTGCTAATTCGAGGAAAAAAACTCTTGCATTTTATGTCAACAGCTTTTATACTAAAAGGCAAGGTGGAGCAAAGTGGAGTAAAAACCCTTAAAAAGAAATTAAAGTGGGGAAGAGGTGGGAGGAGATGACCGGCACATACGAGCACAGCATCGATGCGAAAGGCCGGTTGTTTATCCCAGCAAAACTCCGGGTGGAGCTGGGAGAGTCCTTTTACCTGGCCATGGGCGTCGATGCCTGTCTGGCCATCTACCCCCAGTCCACCTGGGACCGTTTCACCGAAAAATTTGCTTCCCTGCCCATGAGTCAATCCAAAGCGATGCGTCCGCTCTTTGCCAACGCGGCCAAGTGCGAGCTGGACAGCCAGGGGCGTATTGTGATTCCCCAGAAGCTGCGCAGATATGCCGGACTGGACAAGGACGCCGTGATCATCGGAGTCAATGACCGGGCTGAAATCTGGTCGGCGGACAACTGGAACGACCAGGAGGAAGAGATGACTCCGGAAAAGATGGCCGCCTGCATGGCGGAGCTGGGCTTTTAAGCAGTGGGACAGGCCTCCGTGTCCGGGGGTATTCCCCGTATAAAACCGCTGGAGCACATGGAGGTTGACATGAGCGAACCTTTTACTCACCGACCGGTGCTGCTGGATGAGTGTATAGAAGCGCTGAACATCAGGCCGGACGGAATTTATGTGGACGGGACCCTGGGCCGGGCGGGCCACAGCCGGGAGATTGCCCGCCGGCTGACCACCGGCCGCCTCATCTGCGTGGACCGGGACCAGGCCGCCCTGGACGCCGCCCGGGAGCGGCTTGGGGAGTGGATGGACAGGGTCACCCTGGTACACAGCAATTTTGACCGGGTTCATCGTATCCTTTGCGATTTGGGACTGTCAGGCGCGGACGGAATGCTCTTCGATCTGGGCGTGTCCTCCCCCCAGCTGGACGACGGTTCCAGAGGCTTTTCCTACATGTCTGATGCCCCGCTGGACATGAGAATGGACCAAAGCGAGGGGGTGACCGCCGCCGACGTGGTCAACACCTGGTCCCAGGAGGAGCTGAGCCGGATTCTGTTCCAGTACGGCGAGGAGCGGTGCGCCGCTCAGATTGCCGCTGCCATTGTCCGCCGAAGAGGGGACAGGCCCATATCCACCACCCTGGAATTGGTTCAGGTCATCAAAAGCGCCATGCCGGCCAAAGCCCTGCGGGAAAAGCAGCATCCGGCAAAGCGGTCCTTTCAGGCCATCCGGATCGCGGTCAACGATGAACTGGCTTCGGTGGAGCGAATGCTCCGGGGTGCGGTGCCCGGATTGAACCGGAGGGGAAGGCTGGCCGTTATCACCTTTCATTCCCTTGAGGACCGGATTGTTAAGACTGGCTTGGCGGAGTATGCCAGAGGATGCACCTGCCCGCCCGACTTTCCGGTGTGTGTGTGCGGAAAGACCCCAGATGTAAGGCTGGTCAATAAAAAGCCCATTTTGCCCAGTGAGCGGGAGATTGAGGAAAATCCCCGCGCCCGCAGTGCAAAGCTCCGGGTGGCGGAAAAACTGAAAGACCCCGAATAGGGGCCTGCGGATGCAGGCTTTGAATTCTTTTGTGTGTTGTTGAAGAAAACTGATGAGAAATGGAGTGAGCGCCATGGCTTCCCGCCGACGCAGCACAGCCGCATACAATACCTATGGCAGTGTGGCCTATGCCCCTGCCTACGACGGCGGAGCCATCCGGATTCCCCGCAGGGAGGAGGAGCTGCAGCGCCGCCCACAGCCCAAGCAGCGGGAGCGCGTCCGCCGTCAGGAGCTGACCCGTACCCGGGTAGAGGTCCGGGAGGCGGGACAGGTGGCCCCATTCGCTGTAGTGGGATTTGTGGCGGTGGCGGTGTTTGCCGCCCTGCTGCTGATGAGCTATGTCCAGTTTACGGTACTCAACGGTGAAATGGTTTCCCTGCGGAATGAGATGTCCTCCCTCCAGAAGGAAAACGCCACTTTGTCCGCCCAGTATGAGAAGGTGTTCGACATCGCTACCATTCAGGCGGCGGTTGGAGACACCATGGTGCGGCCCACCAGCGACCAAGTGGTCTATCTGGATTTGTCTGAGCCAGATACCGTCGTCCTCTATGGCAAGGAGGACAGCGAGAATGGAATGCTGAGTGCCGTGAGGGGCGTTGGCCAGACCTTTGGCGAGATTATTGAATATTTTCGGTGAACAGACCATATAGATGACTGAGACGAGCGACGAAAGAGAATACAAAGGGGCGCAAGAAAGGGGATTTCTTGCGCCCTTCTACCGCAGAGGGGAGGAATTTGTGTGCGGGAATCAGAACGCCGGCCGGTGAGCCGGCCGGACATACGGGAGGGACGGTCTAAACGGATGATCTTTCGCCGGACCGTGTTCTTGATGCTGCTGTGCGGCGTGGTCCTGTTTGTTCCCCTGTTCTGGAAACTGTGGGATGTGGCCATCGGCCACCACGAGGACTATCAGCAGAAGGCCACCGGCCAGCAGACCCTGGACCTGTCTGTATCCGCTTCCCGGGGGGATATATACGACCGGAATGGCAATGTGCTGGCCATGTCGGCCACGGTTTACAGCCTGATTCTGTCCCCCAGAGACATGGTACAGGATAAGGTGCCCAAGAAGGACTATACCAGCGAGGAGGGCGTGCTGGATGAGGCGGCCTGGAAGGCGGCGGTGGAGGCTGAACAGGACCGGCTGATCCGGGATCTGATGGCACTGGTCCCTGGGCTGGAGGAAGAGCGCCTGGCCGGTCAGGTGCGGGCTGAAAAGTACGCATACCGGGAGATTAAGACAAAAATTGAAGAGGAGGAGGCCGAGGCCATCCGGACCTATATTGTGGAGAATAAGACCTCCCACTACCTGTATTTGATTTCCGGAACGCGGCGCTATTATCCATACTCCGGTCTGGCCGCCCAGACCTTGGGCTTTGTCAATGACGAGGGGGGGGCGGTAGGCATTGAGGCGGCCTATGATGATGTGCTGGAGGGAACCGCGGGGCGGGTTGTGACCACCAAGACGGGCGCGGGCACCCAGATGTACAACAACTACTCAGAATTCATCGACGCCATTGACGGATATGACCTGACCCTGACTCTGGATGCCACAATTCAGTCCTATGCGGAAAAGACCCTGGAGAAGGGCATCAAGGCCTATGACGTGCGGAATGGGGCGTTCTGCATTGTGATGAATCCCAAAACGGGGGCCATTCTGGCTATGGCCAGTTCCCCGGATTTTGATCCCAACGAGTATTCCGCCATTGCCAATGACCTGCTGAAGCAGAAAATGGAGGAAAATACCTCCAAACTGTATGCCGAGCTGAAAAAGAACAATACCGACGGGCTAACCGATGAGGAGCTGATGGGAAAAGCCAAGGGGCAGGCCTACTCCGACGCGGTGAATGCCCAGTGGCGGAGCAAGGCCCTGGATTCCCGGTACGAGCCGGGCTCCACATTTAAAGCCATCGTGCTGGCCGCCGCCCTGGAGGAGGGTGTGGTGTCCGAGAGCGATACCTTTAATTGTTCCGGTTCCATTACGGTGCCCGGGTATCCCAAGCCCATCCACTGCTCCAAACGAACGGGCCACGGCCACCAGACCCTGGCCAAAGCGGTGCAGAACTCCTGCAACCCGGCCTTTGTCCAGATTGGACAGCGGCTGGGGGTGGAGAAATTCTATGATTACTTTGAGGCGTTTGGAATGACGGAACAGACGGGCATTGACCTGCCCGGCGAGGCCAGCTTGACGGGCGCCGCCTGGAGCCGGGAGAAGATGACCAACGTGGACCTGGCGGTGGCCTCCTTCGGGCAGCGCTTCGAAGTGACCCCCCTGCAAATGATTACCGGCTTTTCCGCCGTAATCAACGGGGGAAATCTTGTACAGCCTTATGTGGTGCAGTCCGTGAGCACCAAAGACGGCACTGTGGTGAAAAATACCGAGCCGGCCGTGGTGCGCCAGGTGGTGAGCCAGCAGACCAGCGAGCGGGCCACCAAGATTCTGGAGAGCGTGGTGGCCGAGGGTACGGGGGGAAACGCCTATGTGGCCGGCTACCGCATCGGCGGCAAGACGGGCTCCTCTGAGACAGGCGAGGAGGGGCGTACCATCGTCTCCTTCATGGGCTTCGCTCCGGCGGAGGACCCGGAGGTGATTGTCCTGCTGGCCTATGACAAGCCCCAGGAGAAGGAGCCGGGAAGCAAATACTGCACCACCGGCGTGTACATCAGCGGCGGCAACATGGCCGCCAAGCAGGCCGGCCCCCTGATCGGCGACATCCTGGATTATTTGGGGGTGGAGAAGAAGTATACCGAACAGGAGTCCGCCGCCGTGGATGTGGTCACACCCCGGGTCACCGGCCTGACGGTGGATGAGGCCGAATCGGAGCTGGAAAAGAAAAATCTGAAATACCGTACCGTGGGAGAGGGCGCGGCCATTACCCATCAGGTTCCGGCGGCCAGTGCCTCCGTGCCGGGAGGGTCCACGGTGATTCTTTACCTGGGCAGCGCTGCCCCCGAGGAGAGCGCCCCAGTTCCCAATGTGGTGGGGCTGAGCTATGATAATGCCAGAAAAAAGCTGGAGGAGGCCGGGTTCTTTATGCGGGCCTCCGGAGTGTCCACATATTACAGCAATACCACAACTGCATCCAGCCAGAGTGCCGCCGGCGGCTCCGACGCTGCCGTTGGCACGGTAATCGACGTCCAGTTTACCAATGTGGTGGAGGACGGCTGGGTAGACGCGGGATAGTCCCTTGTTTTATAAACGGACAGAGGCGCTGGGCGCCCTGGCCGAATCCCCCCGATGGGGTATGCAAAATTTAGATAAAATGAAACTCACCCATGAGGGGTGACACTATGAAATTGCGCGACCTTTTGGCCGGCGTCCCCCTCATGGGGGAAACACCTGATCTGGAGATGGAAATTTATTCCATTTCCTACGACAGCCGGACCCTGGAGCCCGGCGCACTGTTTGTGGCGCTGTCCGGGGATAAAACCGACGGCCACAGGTACATTCAAACTGCCCTGGACAAGGGGGCGGCGGCAATTCTCTGCCAAAGCCGCCCCGGTGAATCGGGCCCTTGGCTGGAGACTGAGGACACCCGGCTGGCTCTTGCGCTGGTTTCCGCCAATTGGTTTGGACGGCCGGGGGACGGCATGACGTTAATCGCGGTAACAGGCACCAACGGCAAAACCACCACCACCAGCCTGATCAAGGAGGTGCTGGAAGGTGTTCTGGGGGCCAGGGTGGGTCTGGTGGGGACCAACCGGAACATGGTGGGGGACACCGAGCTGCCTGCCCACCGAACCACTCCGGAGAGCTACGAGCTCCAAGCCCTGCTGCGCCGGATGGCCGATGAGGGCTGTACCCATGTGGTAATGGAGGCCTCCTCCCATGCCCTGGTACAGCATCGGACGGGAGGGCTTGTCTTTGAGGTGGCTGTGTTTACCAACCTGACGCAGGACCACCTGGACTACCACCGCACCATGGAGGAGTACCGGGAGGCCAAAGGGCTGCTGTTTCAGCAGTGCCGCCGGGCGGTCTTAAATCTGGATGACGAGGCCGGGCGCTGGTATCTGGGGCGGTTGGACTGTCCGGCCTTCACCTACTCGGAAAACAGGGCCCAGGCGGACCTGACTGCCAGAAACCTGCGCCTGTTTCCCAGCCACGTGGAGTTTGAAGCCATTACCCTGGGACATATTTCCCGGGTGCACCTGCCCATACCCGGAGGGTTCTCCGTCTACAATGCGCTGGCCGCCCTGTCCGCAGGACTGTGTCTGGGACTGGATCTGGCCGCCATGACCTCTGCCTTGCGGTGTGTCCACGGTGTGAAGGGGCGGGTGGAGGTGGTGCCCGTGCCCAGGGCGTTTACCGTCATAATCGACTATGCCCACAGCCCAAATGCGCTGGAAAATATTTTGATGACGGCCCGGGACTTTACGGCGGGACGGCTGATCTGCCTGTTCGGCTGCGGCGGAGATCGGGACCGGACCAAGCGCCCTGTTATGGGGGCCATCGCCCGGGAGCTTGCCGATCTGGTGGTGGTTACCTCTGACAATCCCCGGACGGAGGACCCGGAAACCATTATCTCCCATATTCTGTCCGGTATGGAGCCCGGCGGAGGGCCTGTCCATGTTGAGCCGGACCGCAGGCGGGCCATCGGCTGGGCGCTGGCCCAGGGGCGGCCCGGGGACGTGATTGTTCTGGCGGGAAAGGGCCATGAGACATACCAGGAGATCAACGGCGTCCAGTACCACATGGATGAGCGGGAGATTGTGAGGGATTGGTTTCAAACCGGGGACGGACGACAAGAAAGGACTGGAAATATCCCGGCCGGCGTAGTATAATAACCTGTTCCCAAAGTGTGCCCGTTGTTGGAGAAGGATGCTCCAGCCATAGCTTTTTCACTGGGGAGGCGGCCCTTTGGAATATGGCTGAATCGACGGAACATAGTCCTTTCTCCAGTCGGTGGTCCCGGCTTCCCACAGGTTCCCGGACTTGGGGATATACCCGAACGAAAGAGAGAAAACCTGGAGGTTTCTGACATGACATACATCCTCAGCTTCATTGTGGCCTTTGGCGTGGCTGCCATTGCAGGGCAAATTCTGATCCCCGTGCTGCGCCGCCTGAAGGCCGGACAGTCCATCCGGGAGGATGGACCCACCTGGCATATGTCTAAGCAGGGTACGCCCACAATGGGAGGGCTGATGTTTATCTTGGCCGTGGGTGCGGCCGTGGTGACAGCGGGCTGGGAGGAACTGCTGTGGGGGAACTGGAATCACCTGTATGTGTTCCTGTTTGCCCTGGTGTTCGGGGTCATTGGATTTATCGATGATTTTCAGAAGCTGCGCCATCACGCCAATGAGGGGCTGACCGCCCCCCAGAAGTTTCTGCTTCAGCTGGCGGCGGCCATTGCGTTCACCGTGCTGCTGCGGAACACAGGATACCTGACGCCCAATCTGTACGTCCCCTTTGTGAATGTGGAACTACCCATTCCCTGGGTGGTGTATATGGTCTTTGCGGCCTTTGTCATGGTGGGTACCGTCAACGCGGTAAACCTCACTGACGGCATCGACGGACTGGCCACCGGCGTCACCATCCCCGTGGCCCTGTTTTTCCTGGCGGTGTCCGCCTGGTACGGCCGCAATGATTTGACGGTGGTGTCTGCCGCTTTGGCCGGAGGACTGTCCGCCTTTTTAATCTATAACTTCCACCCGGCGAAGGTGTTTATGGGGGACACCGGTTCCCTGTTCCTGGGAGGGATGGTGTGCGGTCTGGCCTTTGCCCTGAATCTGCCGCTGATCATCCCCATTGTAGGGCTGGTCTACGTGGCGGAGGTGGTATCCGACATTATCCAGGTTGTCTACTTTAAAAAGACCCACGGCAAGCGGTTTTTCCGCATGGCCCCCCTCCACCATCATCTGGAGCTGGGCGGCTGGAGCGAGACCAAGTTGTTCTGCGTGTTCTCAGGGGCTACTCTGGTCCTGTGCGTCCTGGCCTTTGTGGGCGTGATGAACCGATACCCCGTTTAAGGGGCTGGGCGTGTCTCCGCGCTGGTGTTTCATACTTTGATGTGAGGGGGGGAAAGTCTGTTGGCAAGAAAAGCAAAACGCGATTTGACCATGGAGGAACAGCTGGCCCGCGGGCCCATGGACCTGCCCTTTCTGATGCTGACCATGCTGCTGGTGGGATTCGGTCTGATTATGGTGTTTTCGGCCTCTTATGCCTCGGCCTACTACGACTCCAGCGTCAGCGTGCAGAACAATCCCCTGTACTATATCAAGCGGCAGGCCATGTTTGCTGCGGCGGGTACGGTGATTATGTATCTGGTGTCCAAGATCAATTACCAGACGTTCCGCCTGCTGTCCATTCCCCTGCTGATCGGCTCCATCTTTCTGCTGGTATTGGTGCTTACCCCTCTTGGAGTGGAGATCAACCAGGCGCAGCGCTGGCTGCGGATGTTTGTGGTGGCCGGTCCCACATATCAGCCGTCAGAGATTGCAAAGGTGGCCGTTATCATCTTTTTTGCCGCCCGGCTGTCCAAGCGGGACACGGAGAAAAAACGGAAATATACCAACCGCACCCTCACCGGCCGGACCCTGAACCGGTTGGAGAAGGTGGGCTTTCTGGAACTGGTGCCCTATGGGGCGGTGCTTGGCATCGTGCTACTGCTGGTGGTGAAGGAGCCCCACATGTCGGGTACCATTCTGATCATGGTGGGGGCCGGGGCGGTGCTGTTTGCATCTGGAATCAGCCTGGGCTGGTTTGTGGGTGTGGGTTCGCTGGCGGCGGCCGGACTGGCCCTGATTATTTTCAGCACCGACTATATGACAAGCCGCATCAACCTGTGGCTGGACCCCTGGCTGGACCCCCAGGGCAAGGGATATCAGACAATCCAGTCCCTGTATGCCATCGGTTCCGGCGGCCTGCTGGGGCTGGGGCTGGGCAAGAGCCGCCAGAAGTTTCTTTATATTCCGGAGCCCGAGAACGACTTTGTTTTCTCCATCGTGGTGGAGGAACTGGGATTTATCGGAGCGGCCATTGTGCTGGTCCTTTTTGCTCTGCTGATTCTGAGGGGCTACTGGCTGGCGCTCCACGCAAGGGATAAATTCGGCGCCCTTACCATCGTGGGTATTGTTACCCTGCTGGCCCTTCAGGTGTTTCTGAATATCGGAGTGGTGACAAATTTAATTCCCAATACCGGCATCTCCCTGCCCTTTTTCAGCTATGGGGGGACAGCTCTGGTGATTCATATGGCGGAAATGGGGGTCGTCCTCAGCATCTCAAGGCAGATTCCCGCGCCGAAAAAAGACTGACGGAATAAGGGGAGTCCGTGCGTCTGAGAGGCCGTCCGACTCCGTTTTATCTTCACTTTGAATTATAAGATGAGGTGTTACGATGAACATCCTTTTTACCTGTGGAGGAACCGCCGGCCATGTGAATCCGGCAGTGGCGCTGGCCCGGCTTTTTCAGGAAAAGAACCCGGATTGCCGCGTCCTTTTTGTGGGGGCGGACGGGGGCATGGAGAATAAACTGGTGCCCAAAGAGGGGTACCGGATTCGGTCCGTCACCATCACCAATTTCCACCGCTCTCTGGCCCCGGCGGATATTGCCCACAATCTGGGCACTCTGGTAAATATGCAGAAGTCCAAAAAGCAGGCCCGGACTATTTTGGATGAGTTTCGGCCCGATCTGGTGGTGGGAACCGGAGGCTATGCCTCTTTTCCCGTGGTCAACGAGGCCGCCCGCCGGGGCATTCCCACGGCGGTCCACGAGTCCAATGCGGTCCCCGGTCTGACCACCAAGGCCCTGTCCAAGGTGGTGGACCGGGTGATGGTGGGCTTTGAGGAGAGCAGGGGTCACTATGACGATCCCTCCAAGGTGGTTGTGACCGGCACCCCGGTGCGGGGGGATTTCTTCCGATACACCAAGGAGGAGGCCCGGGCCAAGCTGGGCTTTTCTGATGACCGGCCGCTGCTGCTGTCCTACTGGGGCTCTCTGGGGGCCGAAGTGATGAACCAGAAGATGGTGGACTTTATTGCCAAGGAGTGCTACGAGGGGGCGCCGTACCGGCATATTCACGGGGCTGGAAGGGATTATCCCTGGATGCGGGAGGAATTGCTCCGCCGGGGTCTGAAGCTGGGGGAGAACGGTGTTGAGGTGCGGGAGTACATCTACGACATGCCGCTGGTGATGGCCGCCGCGGATCTGGTGCTGTGCCGGGCAGGGGCCTCCACAATTTCCGAGCTGACTGCCATCGCAAAGCCCTCAGTACTGGTGCCCTCCCCCAATGTTACGGCCAACCACCAGGAGAAGAACGCCAGAGTTCTCTCGGAACAAGGGGCGGCGGTGCTTCTGCGGGAGCAGGACTGTGTTGGGGACACCCTCTATGACACCGCCGGGCTCCTCCTTCGGGAGCGGGACCGCAGAGACGCCATGGTCCGTGCCCTGCGGGCCATGGCCGTCCCGGATGCGGGAGAGAAGATCTATGCCGCGCTGCGGGAGATTATGAAGTAAGGCCGCACGGTGCCTCCCCAGGCGTCTGTGCAGGAAAGGCTTCGGACACAGGGGCCGGGGCGGCTGCCCCTGGAGGAAGATCCAGCTGCTTTTGTCCTGACCCTCTGGGGCGGAAAGCAATGGGTGAGAGCGGTTTGCTGGCTGAAAGCGGGCCTGTATTCTTTCTCTCCGGGGTCCGGCCCGGGTGTTCCTGTCCGATGTGCTGATAACCCTGAAAATAACGGTTTGCGTGGTGAAAATGCCCTTTGGACCGTCAATAGAAACCAAAGTTCCCATGATTGCATAGGATGGCCTGAAACAAGAATTTGGAGGCTATCCCATGAGCTGTTATCAAATTGAGGGCGGGCGTCCGCTGAGCGGACATCTGACGGTCCAGGGGGCCAAAAATAGTGTTCTTCCCATTCTAGCTGCCGCTCTGCTCGCGCCGGGGCAGAGTGTGATCCACAACTGCCCGGACCTGTCCGACGTATCGGCCACCCTGGATATTCTGGCGCTGCTGGGCTGCCGGGTGGACCGGGATGGCGATACGGTAACGGTGGACGCCTCTGTTCTCAGCCGGGCCTATATTCCGGACCGGCTGATGCGGGAGATGCGGTCTTCCGTGATTTTCCTGGGGGCGCTGCTGGCGCGGCTGGGCACCGCGGAACTCTCCTACCCCGGAGGATGCGAGCTAGGTCCCCGGCCTATTGATCTGCACCTGGCGGCGCTCCGAACCCTGGGGGCCGACATTCGGGAGGATCAGGGCTGTCTGCGCTGCAGGGGGGGCGGAGGCCTGAGAGGGCGGGAGCTGTGCCTGTCCATCCCCAGTGTGGGGGCCACGGAAAATGCCATGCTGGCTGCCTGCGGCTGTCCCGGAGTGACTACCATTGTGGGGGCCGCCCGGGAGCCGGAGATTGTAGACCTTCAGCAGTTCCTCCGGGCCATGGGGGCGGAGGTTTCGGGGGCCGGAGGCTCTGTGATTGCCATCCGGGGTGGCCGGAGTCTCCACCCGGCGGAATACCGGGTGGTGGGTGACCGCATTGCCGCCGCTACTTATTTGTGTGCCGCAGGCGCTGCTGGGGGAATGGTGGAGCTGACCGGAGCGGAGCCCGACCATCTGACGGCCGTTCTCACCTGTCTGGAAGAGGCGGGCGGGCGGATTCGTACAGGGGAGGGGCAGATGGAGATACGGTGCAGTGGACCTTTGAGAGGAATTTCGCCGGTGCGCACCGCCCCCTATCCCGGCTTTCCCACGGACGCCCAGGCGCTGCTGATGGCGGCCCTGGCCGGAGGGCAGGGGACCACCATGTTTGTGGAAAATATTTTTGACAGCCGCTACGGCCATGTGGATGAGCTGCGCCGCATGGGAGCAGATATTCAGGCGGCGGGCCGTGTGGCGGTGGTGACCGGTGCGGGCCGTCTCCATGGGGCCTCAGTGAGGGCCGCCGATCTGCGCGGCGGCGCCGCTCTGGTGGTGGCGGGCCTGGGGGCGGAGGGAACCACGCGGGTATCCGACCTGAAATATATTCTTCGCGGATATGACGGCCTGGACCGCTGTCTGCGGACACTGGGCGCGGAGATCCGGGAAGTTTCTTAAACGGTGCACCCTGGGGACGGCGGAGTACAAAGTATATGGATACGGGAGACAATCATGGCATCAGCAAGGAATAACCACAGACGTAGACGAGGCAGGGGCCGGTTTGGACCGCTGTTTAAGTTGCTGTGCGCTCTGGCGGTGGTGGTTGCTCTGACCATGGGCGCCACGGTGTTTTTCCAGGTGGAGACGGTGGAGGTTTTTGGAAACAGCCGCTACAGCCGGGAGGAAATTGTGGAGGCCGCCGGAATTCAGGTGGGAGACAATCTGTACCATATGAATAAATACAAGGTTGCGGAACAGCTGCGCCAGACCCTGCCCTATATCGGCGAGGTGTCCATTGACCGCCGGCTGCCCAGCACCATTGTGATTACTGTATCCGAATGGAGCGCGGTGGCCCGGGTAAAGGCTCCGGTTCTGGCTGGAGGCTCCGGAACGGATGCCACCTCCGGCGAAGAAGAGGGCGCACAGGGGGCAGCGGCAGCCGTTGCCCGGGAGGACTGGCTGATCAGTGTGGGCGGGAAGCTGCTGGAACCCGCTCCTGCGGGCAGCAGCGTGATGGAAGTATCCGGGATCACCCCCATCATGCCTCGGGCGGGCACCATGCTGTCCCTGCCGGAGGAGGAGGGGGCGAAGCGGGAGGCGCTGCTGTCCCTGCTGGACAGTCTGGAGGAGCTGGAGATGCTGAATCAGGTGTCCTCGGTGGAACTGGGCTCCACGCAGCTGATGCTCCGGTATAAGGACCGCTTTGATGTAAAGCTGCTGCTGAATGCTGACTTCAACTATAAGCTGAGAGCGCTGGACGCCGCTGTGACGGATACGGAACAGAAAATGGGGGACCGGATCTCGGGTACCTTTGATCTGACCCGGGAGGAATATACGATATATTCCCCCGAATAACGGAAATTATTGGAAAGTTTAGGGGGATACCCGATTTTCTCTTGACCTGCCGGGAAAAGAGAGATACAATATAACAAAATATTGCATTTACAAAGAGGTTTGCCCCACAACAGCTTGTTTTTTGGGGCGGCTTCGACATTTACATAGGAGGAAAGACAATGGCCTTCGGATTGGATATGGGTCCCGACAGCGTAGTGAATATCAAGGTGATCGGTGTGGGCGGCGGCGGCAACAACGTGGTCAACCGTATGGTGAAGACAGGCACAAAAGGCGTGGACTTCATTGCCGTCAACACGGATAAGCAGGCGCTTGCAGTGTCCAGCGCCACGTTTAAGATTCAGATTGGAGAGAAGCTGACCAACGGCCAGGGGGCCGGTTCCGACCCGGAGGTGGGCCGCAAGTCCGCCGAAGAGAACCGAACCCAGATATCAAAGGCCCTGGAGGATGCCGACATGGTGTTTATCACTGCCGGCATGGGCGGCGGCACTGGAACGGGGGCGGCTCCCATTGTGGCTGATATAGCCAAGGAGCTGGGCGTCCTCACCGTGGGAGTGGTCACCAAGCCCTTCCGCTTTGAGGGGATGCGCCGGATGAAACAGGCCGAGGGGGGGATCTCTGAGCTGCGCAACAAGGTGGATTCCCTGGTCATCATCCCCAACGAGCGGCTGAAGCTGGCCACCGACCAGAAGATCACCATGGTGAATGCCTTTGAGATTGCCGACGATGTGCTGCAGCAGGCGGTCCAATCCATCTCCGATCTGATTAAGAACACCGGATTTATCAATCTGGATTTCGCCGATGTGTCTGCGGTTATGAAGGACGCAGGCCGGGCCCACATGGGTGTGGGCCGGGCGGCCGGAAAGAACAAGGCCGAGGAGGCCGCCAGAATGGCAATCTCCAGTCCCCTGCTGGAGACCTCCATCAACGGCGCCCGTGGCGTGCTGATCAACGTGACAGGCTCTATGGATATCGGGCTGGAGGAAGTGGAGACGGCCGCCAACCTGGTGCAGGAGGCTGCCCATCCCGATGCCAACATTATTTTCGGCGCCGCCTTTGACGAGAGCTTGGAGGACGAGATTCGGGTCACTGTTATTGCCACCGGCTTTGAAGAGAACACCTCCTACGCGCCCAGTGTCCCTGCCAAGGAGGAGGTCAAAGGAACTCAGCCCCAGCAGCAGATGCAGGCTGACGCCGCTCCTGCCGCCCAGACAGCCCAGCCCGAGAACTCTGGCGCTGCGGAGGAAAAGCCCGCGGTCACTGACGATGACTGGGATATTTTGGAGCGTATTTTCAGCAAGAAGCGCTGAAGACCCGGTTGTTAATTTCGGATGATAAAAATATGAAGGGGCCCGCGTCCATAGGACGCGGGCCCCTTTTTCATCAGGACAGGGGGATACGGAACAGCTTTCCAGAACGGGTAAACAGGCCGTTGTCACTGTGTGAGGCATAGTTCCCCACTTGTTTGCCCAGACGGCTATAGAGGGAAAAAACCTTGGGATGGCTGGATTTCACATAAAGAGCCCGGTATCCCCTACCGGCGCAATGGGGCAGGATAATCTCTTTGAGCCAGCGCGAGCCGACCCCCCGTTCAGAGGGGGCCATGTGAAAGTAGTTGAATACCAGCAGGCTGTCCTGGGGTTCCGCGGGCATCAGTTCCGGGGGAAAGAAGAGGGGGCGGAGGATCGCTCCGCCGGTGACCAGGCCCACGCCCACCGTGTGGTCCTCCCGCCTGAGGGTGTGAAACTCCATGTGGAGGCTGGGATCCTGCCGGGCCGCCTCCACCAGCTGACAGCAGTGAAAGACCTCGTCATAGTCATCCCATCCGTGCTCCGCCTTGTACAGCAGATTTTGGATGATAGGAGCCAGCATGGCGCTTTGAAAGGTGTCCGAGGACAAAAATTTTAAGGTGCCCTCCTCATGCAGCAGCCGTTCCAAGAAATATCCCCCTTCCAAAAGTCTGTTTCTTCTTATCATACCGCTGGACGCGGAGAATGTCCAGATACAATCTGGGCGCAAAGGGAAGAGCCCGTGGAACCGGCAACGGTCCCTTCGGGCCCTTCCCTACAGGAACAGGACGGAAACAGATGTGATGATACCGCACAGGCATAGGGAGATGGAGCTCATGGCCCCCTGGAGCTGTCCAATTTCCAACGCCTTGGTGGTGCCCAGGGCGTGGCTGCAGGCGCCGATTGCCACTCCTTCCGCCACCGGGTCTGTAATGTTAAAGAATTTGGCAAAGAGGGGTGAAAACATGGCGCCCACCACCCCTGCGATTAAAACTGCGGCGGCTGTGATACCGGGAATTCCCCCCCGGCTTTCGGAGATGGCCAGGGCGATGGCGGTGGTGACGCTTTTGGGCAGCAGAGCAGCCGTGATGGCGGGATCCATAGCCAGCAGACGGCACAGAAAAAACACGGAGCCCATGCTGACCAGGGAGCCCGCCAGACAGCCTGCAAGAACTGGGAAAAAATACTGGCGCAGCAGTGTGCGCTGATTGTAGATATTTAGAGCCAGCACCGCTGTTACCGGCCCCAGCATCATGGAGATCAGATCGGCGCCTACAGTATAAGATTCGTAGGGAATGCGGAAAAGGGAGAGGCAGGCGATGATCAGGGCGGTGGCAATGACCAAAGGGTTGCACAGGATTAAACCGGTCTTCTTCTGGACCCACAGGCCAACGCACCAGGCGGCGCAGGTCAGCCCCAGTCCCAGAAATGGAGAGTTCAGAAGTGCCTCAGCCATGGCGGCCATCCTCCTTTTTTCGCTGAGCGGTCAGCATCAGCTGAATCACCCAAGCGGTGACAAAGTAGACCAGGGGCGTGGTCAAAACAGCGATGAACAAAAACGGAATCAAACAGGCCAAAAGGGCTTTGGCGTGCTCCATAATGCCGACGCAGGGGGCGATAAAGAAAAATGCCATGTTGCCCACCAGAAAGCGGCAGGCACGGTCGATGTACCGCCCCTTGATGATTCCGCTGAGCAGCAGAAACAGCAGCAGGAGCATGCTGATTACGCTGGCGGGGAAAGCGATGGGAAGCAGAGCGGCAATCCCCTCAGAGATAAGGCAGACGCCAAAAATAATGGCCAGTTCCGCCATGATATTCAAAAAAATCACCTCAAATATCTAAGAAATATCTTTTGCTGGCATACGGTTCATACCGGGGCATAACCATGAAAATTTAAGCGCGGACAATAAACAAACCGCCGCAGGTCCTCCTGAGGCGGTTTGAGAAGGATCAGTGCCAGGTCAATCCCAAATTGCAGTGGCAAAATAGTCCTGGGGAGTTTCCGCCCGCCGGATCAGCCGGGTGGAGCCATCCTCCTGAAGCAGTAGCTCCGCGGAACGCAGGCGGCCGTTGTACTGGTAACCCATGGCATGGCCGTGGGCGCCGGTGTCATGGAGGACCAGCAGGTCGCCCACGTCAATCCTGGGAAGCATCCGGTCCACAGCAAATTTGTCGTTATTTTCACACAGTGCGCCGGTGACGTCGTACTTGTGGTCGCAGGGCAGGTCCTCCTTGCCCATAACGGTGATATGGTGGTAGGCGCCGTACATGGCCGGGCGCATCAGGTTGGCGGCGCAGGCGTCCACGCCAATATAGTCCTTATAGGTGTGCTTTTCATGGAGAACCCGGGTGACCAGATGGCCGTATGGGGCCAGCATAAACCGGCCAAGCTCGGTGCACAGAGCCACGTCGGCCATGCCGGCGGGAACTAAGATTTCCTCGTAGGCCTTGCGGACCCCCTCGCCGATCACCGCAATGTCGTTGGCGGGCTGGTCGGGGCGGTAAGGTATCCCCACTCCGCCGGACAGGTTGATGAAAGTGATATGGCAGCCCGTCTCCTCCTTCAGCTCCACGGCGGTGCGGAACAGAATGGAGGCCAGAGCGGGGTAGTAGTCATTGGAGATGGTGTTGGAAGCCAGAAAAGCGTGGATCCCAAACTCCTCCGCGCCCAATTCTTTGAGGCGGCGGAAGGCCTGGGTCATCTGGGTCCGGGTCAGGCCGTATTTGGCGTCCCCGGGGTTGTCCATAACCTGAAACCCCTCCTTGGATTCTCCCAGGGTGAAAGTGCCGCCGGGGTTATAGCGGCAGGAAATCTTCTTAGGGATATACCCAATGGTGTTCTGGAGAAAATCAATGTGGCTGATGTCGTCCAGATTGATGGTGGCCCCCAACTGAGCAGCCAGGGCGAACTCCTCGGCGGGGGTGTCGTTGGATGAGAACATGATCTCGTCCCCGGAGAAGCCGCAGCGCTGGGACATCATCAGTTCGGTGAGGGAGGAACAGTCCACGCCGCAGCCCTCTTCCCGGAGCAGCTTTAAAATCTGGGGATTGGGGGTGGCTTTGACGGCAAAGAATTCTCTGTAGCCGGGATTCCAGGAGAAGGCGCGGTACAGCGCCCGGGCATTTTCCCTGATGCCCTTTTCATCGTAAAGATGGAATGGGGTGGGATACTGGGCAGCAATCTCCTGGAGCCGGTCCGGGGTGACGAAGGGCTTTTTCACAATATATTCGCTCCTTTTTTCTTATCATAGCCGGAAAACAGGAGAAATCCCTCCGGAAAGGATAAAACGCGGAAAAAAGAAAATCATATATAGTGTATCCAGTACAGAGAAAAAAGTCAATGAGCGGAACCCACAACATGGGCGGGAATGGAGAAATTTCTTTTGCCCATTCCAGAAAAATCAACAAAATCAGACATTTTCTCTTGCGCACCCCGGGGGATTCTGATATGATAATTCGGAACATGAAAGGGGGAGACTGCCATGGCAATCAGGGGCCGCATATGTCCGGTCTGCGGGTGTGGAAGTGTTCCCTTTTCGTTTGAAGTGTGACAATCACGTGGTGGTTGTCTTTTTTTGTGTGTCCCCGGGAGAGGCGGGTGCATGGGCATACGGCAGGGACCGTGTCCGGCCCTGAAATCCATGCCGCCTGTTGATTGGGGAGAGAAGGGAGAAATGAAAATGAGTCCAAATGAACCAATTCGAGACGCCCGCAAGCTGGGCACGGCCAAAATGCTGGTGCTGGGCATACAGCATATGTTCGCCATGTTCGGAGCCACCATACTTGTGCCCATTCTGGTCCGGCAGTACGGCCTGCCTTTGAATATCCAGACCACCCTGTTTTTTGCAGGCATAGGAACGTTGTTTTTCCATGTGTGCTCCAAGTTTCAGGTGCCCGCTTTTCTGGGCTCCTCCTTCGCCTTTCTGGGGGGCTTTTCCACCATGGCGAATTTGAATACCGGCATCTACCAGTCCATGGATCCTCAGACCAAGCTGAGCTATGCCTGCGGCGGCATTGTGGCCGCCGGCCTGCTCTATCTGCTGCTGGCCCTGATTATCAAACTGGCCGGGGTGAAAAAGGTGATGCGCTTCCTGCCTCCGGTGGTCACCGGCCCCATCATCGTGTGCATCGGTCTGACACTGGCCCCCTCGGCAGTGAGCAATGCCTCCACCTGCTGGCCCCTGGCGCTGATTGCCCTGGCCACCATTGTGGTCTTTAACATCTGGGGAAAGGGCATGTTCAGAATTATTCCCATTCTGATGGGCGTGGTGATTTCCTACATTGCGGCCCTGATTATGAATGCCATGGGCGTCACCGTGCTGGATGCCCAGGGAGCGGCTCAGCCTCTGATAAACTTTGCCGCCGTGGCGGAGGCGAGCTTTTTGGGGGTGCCCCCGCTCCAGATGGCCAAGTTTGACATTACCGCCATCCTGGTTATGGCTCCCATCGCCCTGGCAACCATGATGGAGCACATCGGCGATATGTCTGCCATTTCCGCCACCACCGAGCGCAATTTCCTGCAGGATCCGGGCCTGCATCGCACCCTCATCGGTGATGGCCTGGCCACATCGCTGTCCGCCATGTTCGGCGGACCTGCCAACACCACGTACGGGGAGAACACCGGTGTGCTGGTTCTCTCCCGGGTGTATGATCCCCGGGTGATCCGCATTGCGGCCTGCCTCGCCATTGTTCTGGGCTTCATTCCCAAGATGGCGGAGGTCATCGGATCCATGCCCGCCGCAATTGTGGGCGGTGTATCCTTCATCCTCTACGGTATGATTTCCGCCATTGGTGTGCGGAATATTGTGGAGAATCAGGTGGACTTTACAAAGTCACGCAACCTGATTATTGCCGCCGTCATCCTGGTGTGCGGTCTGGGCTTTTCCTCCGGGCTGACCTTCCATGTGGCCGGGACTTCCATTACGCTGACGGGTCTGGCCATCGCCGCTCTGGCGGGCATCCTGCTCAATGCCATCCTCCCCGGCAATGACTATGAGTTTGGTGTCAATCCTGAGGGGGATCAAAATCGGGGGATTCACCAGTAAGTTCTGCCGCCCCATCCAAAGGGCCCCTTTGGATGGGGCGGTCCTGTATTTGAATGAGGGGTTCAATTTGAGACCAGCCATGTTCCGGTTGAGGGGCTTCATAACCAGATCCATCCATTGGCCCATAAGAACAGATGACTTTGATTGGAAACGTCTGTAAAGAACTTAAAAAAATGATTAAATCGGTGCCCGAATCCTTGCGCCAGGGGGCAAAATAAGATAGAATGAATGCACCAAGCGGGAAACCGTATGAATAAAGGAGGTTGTTTTACCATGGGATTTTTTGATAATTTTAAAGAGAAGGCCACGGATTTGGCCCAGGCGGGTGTGGCCCAGTCTAAGCGGCTGGCGGAAATTGCCAAGCTGAAAACCGCCAATATGGGCGAGGAGGACACCATTAAGAAGGCCTATGTTGAACTGGGCAAGCTGTATTACGCGGAGAAGGGCGCATCGCCTGAGGGCGCCTATGCTGCCGCGTGTGAGAAGATTACTGCAGCCAAAGCGGCGATTGAGACGAACAATGACCGGATTGCCGAATTGAAGACAGCCGGGGATGAGGAACCTGTGACTGAAGCAAAGGCTGAGCCCGTGGCTGAGGAGCCTGCTCCCGAGGAGCCTGTGGAGAACGCGGCTGAGGGAGAGCCTTCTGCCTCCGAGGAGAGCGAGCCTCAGGAGTGAGCTGATCCAATTCAAGATGCTGATGGGATGAAACACCCTGCCTCTGTAGAAGGCGGGGTGTTTTTTTGTATGGGCGGGCCCGTTTTGGACACACTGAGACAGAAAAGGAGGGTGGAGTACAGTGGAACAATACTATCGGTTGCCCCAGGATGTGGTGGGGCATGACCCGTCGCTGCTGTCCTACTGGGATCAGATTCCGGCGAAGGCCCAGCTGCGTCTGTTGGAGAGCAGCATCAGCGTGTCCACCTTGGGCGAGCTGAAAAAGCTGGCGGAAGAGCTGGCGGTGGATACCACAATCCCGCCGGCGGAAGAACAGAGAGGCTAGGGCGGGCAGGATGGGGCGAAAGAGCCGCCAGCTGGTGGAAGAGTGCCGGATTCTCATTAAAACAGTGAGTTTGTCCAAAAATTACCGCTTATTGGTTGCGGCGGGGCGGGAAACATGGTACCATGGGGAAAAACGCAAAGGAGCGTGTTTCCATGCTGTTTGTAGAATACCCCAAATGCAGCACCTGCCAGCGTGCCAAAAAATTCTTGGATGACCGGGGCGCTGTATATACCGACCGCCACATCAAAGAAGATAATCCCACGGCGGATGAACTGCGGGCCTGGTGGCAGACAAGCGGGCTTCCCCTGAAAAAGTTTTTTAACACCTCCGGCTTGGTGTACAAAGCGTTGGAATTAAAGGATAAGCTGCCCGCCATGTCAGAGGAGGAGCAGCTTGCGCTGCTGTCCACAGACGGGATGCTGGTCAAGAGGCCCATTCTGGTGGGAGAAGATTTTGTTCTGGTGGGGTTCCGGGAGGCGGATTGGGCCGCTCATCTGGAATAATTTGTAATGACTGATGATTTCCGCCCTTTGGATGGGCGGACTTAAAATCTGACAAATCCACCGAAAAAAGTCAGCCAATTTACAGCAGTCCCACAATGGCGGGCTTCTTACAGATGGGATTGGCAGGAATGGAAGGGCTCTCCACGGTTGAGAGACAGCATCCCCGGCCATAATGAGAGGGCGGGCGGCAATCGTGCCGCCCGCCCTTATTTTACAGAAAAGCTGAAATGACGCGATCTGTAATCAGTCTGCGGCAGAATATGTTGTGGACAAAAGGCGGTGTTTGTCCGGAAGGGGGACAGCCGTTGGAAGGGGGTGGAACAGTGGAACAAGAACCAAAACAAAAGAGTGGACCCGGGGTCCTGGGGATGGCAGCTCTGGCTGCGGCGGTATGCCTGCTGTTGGTTGTCTGTTTTGCCAATGGCGGGGGACAGACGGCGGAGGCATACGCGCCGGCAGTGCTGGAGCTGCCCCGTGTCTCTGCGGCGGCGGAGACAGGAAATCAAGTGGGCCGGCGGGTCATTCCCCTGGGCCGTGCAGTGGGGATCAAAATGTTTTCTGACGGAGTATTGGTAGTGGGTCTGTCCTCGGTGGAAACGGAGGAGGGAAGCCGATACCCGGGCAGAGACTGCGGCCTGAAGACGGGGGACGTGATTACCCACATCGATGGGGACGAGGTGGACACCATAGAACAGGTGCAGGACCTGCTGGCACAGCGGGGGAGCGGGCCGCTCACCATTCAGGCCATGCGGGGCCAGCGGCAGCTGCAGCTGACAGCGGCGGCGGTTGAGAACAGCCAAGGTGTTTATCAGCTGGGTGTGTGGCTTAGAGACTCCATGGCCGGCATTGGAACCATGACCTTCTATGATCCGGAGAGCGGTGTATTTGCCGCATTGGGACACGGAATCAACGATGTGGACACCTCGATGCTGATGCCTCTGGAGTCGGGAAGCATTATGCAGGCCACGGTATCCGACGTAAAAAAGGGGCTGAGCGGACAGCCTGGAGAACTTCATGGACAGTTTGACCTGAGTCGGGATCTGGGAAGCCTGTATGCAAACACCGACAGAGGAATTTTCGGTCAGATGCCGGCGGGGGAACTGGCGGAAGGACTGGAATCAGTTGAGGTGGCCCCCCGGGATCAGGTTCGCGTGGGCGAGGCAACCATCCTATCCAACATTCGTGGAGATGAGGTGGAGACCTTTGACATTAAAATCACCCATGTGTCTTCTGACGGAGACGGAACCCGAAGTCTCATGGTTCAGGTGACCGATCCGGAACTGCTGGCGGCCACGGGCGGTATTGTGCAGGGGATGTCCGGCTCTCCCATTCTCCAGGACGGCAGGCTGGTAGGTGCGGTGACCCATGTGCTGGTAAACGACCCAACGCGGGGCTATGGTATTTTTGCGGAGACGATGTGCCGGGCTGCGGGAGGAATTTAACAGGTTTATGCGGAGGGGTGATCACCCCTCCGCAGCTTCAAAGGCTGGTAAATCAGGGCTGGATGTGTTAAGCTGGTTAACGGAAACAAACTACAGGATATATCTGGATTCGACGTGCTGCCCACAAAATGCTGGGGAAGAAAATCGAAAGACATCGAAAGAGGCTGGAAAAAAGTTACCAATAAATGGAAAAAATGTCTTGCGTAAGCTGTCTGATTATGGTAAATTATAGGAGGCTGGTCGAAACGCGCAGGCGCAGCGCGAATCTGAGGATTATACATGAATTAGGAGGAGCGAAAATGGAGACGGTTAAGCGTATTTTGCTTGCAGATACTGGAGAGGAGCTTCGGTACAGCTTTCTGTCCGCATTGGCGAATGAACCGGATATCCGGGTTGTGGGACAGACAGGTGATGGTCCTGAATTGATCCGTATGGCCCGGGAACTGGAACCGGATGCCATTGTAATGGAGATGGTGCTGACCGGGATGGATGGTCTGGAGGTACTGGATGGGCTGGCCGAATTGGAAAGACACCCTAAAGTGTTAATTTTATCCAGTTATATCCGGGGAAACGTTGTGGAAGTGGCGGCGGAAAAAGGGGCGGATTACTATCTGACGAAGCCCTGCAAAGTGAGCACGGTTTGTGAGCGCATCCGCCAAGTGACATCCGCGGGAGGGCTGGAGCCGGAAAAGGATGATAAAAGCGTGAATCTGGAAAGTCAGGTGACCGCCATTATCCACGAGGTGGGTGTACCGGCCCACATCAAGGGGTACCAGTATTTGAGAGAGGCCATTTTAATTGCGGTCAATGACATGGATGTCATAAATGCGGTGACAAAAGTCCTCTACCCTGAGGTTGCCAAGCGCTATGGAACCACGGCCAGCCGTGTGGAGCGGGCCATTCGGCACGCCATCGAAGTGGCGTGGGACCGGGGCGACCTGGAGACGCTGCAAAAATATTTTGGCTATACTGTATCCAACGCCAAGGGAAAGCCCACCAACAGCGAGTTTATCGCTATGATTGCTGACCGGCTGCAGCTGCAGCTGCGCCGGGCGTAACCCGAGGGAAGGGGCTGTAATCGGAAGCTGGAACTAAATGGGGCGGCAGAAGATGTCTTGCCAACCGCTGGCATTATATTGTATAATATTTTTCTCCACAGTGTTGACGTTGACGCAACACTGCGGAGATGACCCGGGAAAGACAGGAGGATCCAGTGACGGTTACATACAGGCCCAAGGGCGTTTGCTCCCAAAATTTTGTAATTGACGTGGAGGATGGAAAAATCCAATCCCTGGAGGTGACGGGGGGATGCAGCGGAAATCTGCAGGGCCTTTCGGCACTGCTCCGGGGAATGGACGTGGAAGAGGCCATTGCGCGGCTGGAGGGGATCCGCTGCGGAATAAAATCCACCTCGTGTCCCGATCAAATTGCCCAAGCATTAAAAACTTTGTTTCAGCACTGACACCGCTGAAGTGGGGCAACTGAATGATAAAACAGAAAACACGGCAGGGGGCTGAAAAGCTCTGCCGTGTTTTTTGTTTTTATAAAGGGGTATTAGGTAGGCTGGAACGGCATAGATCCTTATTGCAGATAGAGGTCAAAATGGTCCCAGACCTGCTCGTTGCGGGCCAAGGACTCGTTGCTTTTAGGCTGAGTGGCCGCGCCGACGGCATTGAGCAGGGCGGTAATGACGCTGGTCACGGGAACAATGTTGTCTGAGTAGGAGAATATCTCGTTGTCCACGAGGAGCGGTACCGTGGCATAGGGGATCAGGGGAGAGGAGAGCCTGTCGGTGATGGCAATTGTAGGGATCCCGGCCTGATGGGCCAGGGACAGGGCCTGAGTGGTGGTACGGAGGTATCGGGGCATACTGATGGCTAAAAATACATCCCCCTCCTGGAGGTGAGACAGAGCGTCAAATTCCGGAGCCTGGGAATTGATGGATAGGACATTGTCCCGGATCCAGCTCAGTTCCAGGGCGAAAAAGTGGATCAGAGCGTAGGAACTGCGGGAGCCAAACAAAAAGACCCTCTTTGCACCGGCCAACAGCTCGGTGGCCCGCTGAAAGTTGTCCATGTCCAGGGTGAGCATAGTCCGCTGAATGCCCTCCACCCCTTTTTGAAGAACCATGTGCATGATGCTGTCGCTGTCGGTGATATGGGCGGCAATCAAATCCAGCCGCTTGCTCATGGAAAGCTGGCCCCTAAGAATATCCTGGAGCGCACGCTGCATTTCGGTGTAGCCTGAGTATCCCAGGGCGATGGCCAGACGGACGACGCTGGACTCACTGACATCGCAGTCACGGCTCAGCTTGGCGGAGGAGGAGAAGGTGACTTTGTCATAATGATTCAAAATGTAGGTTGCAATTTTTTTCTGGGTTTTACTCAGAGTGGGCATTTTAACCTGAATCCGTTCCAGCGGGTTCATTTGGCTGTGGGGCCGATTCTCTGTCATCCGGCTCGCTCCTGTTCTGATATTGCGCACTGTGGAGAGGGCGCAATGTTTTTCTTGGAAAATAAGAAGATGTCTTTAAGAATAAAGTATCATGTTTATTGAAAAAAGCAAGTAGAACTTGATGGATTGAAAAAAATGAAATTTTACAATAAATAACAAAATTAAATAAAAATATTGTGAATGAATTGACTTTATATGTAAAAAAGCAGGGATTAGTATTTCGTCAAAATGCACAAAATTTTTTGCAATAAACTAAAAAATAGGAGACAGAAAATACGGAAACAGAAAAAAGTGTTTGAAAATATTAAGAAAAAACCCAAATAACCACAAGAAATTTAAGCTTATATTAAGACTGAAAAAGAAAGGGGCCATTTCCAAAAATAGCAAATAATGATTGATTTCATTCAAAACTAAAGCTATAATAAAAAAGAGCACAGAAACAAATTGATCCCGTGTATTTTACAAGGAGGATGTTTATTATGGAAGACAATCGCGTAATAGAGTGTATTGAGCGAGCTGACTACATCCTGTCCAACCTGATGGCGGTAAAGCCCGGAGAAGAAGTTCTGATTGTAATCGATCCCCAGACGGACATGCGGATGGCCAACGCCATGGCGGCGGCGGCGCTGAAGTGCGGGGCGGAGTACGGCATCTACATGATGCCCATCCGGGGCAAGGACAAGGCGACCATCTTCCCCAAGTCTCTTGAGCTGGGCATGGAGGCCTGCGAC
>Ga0129317_1000149_pt1 | contig 88996 bp, 76 predicted proteins | sample Cm1ome_FD_94430 | JGI IMG/M metagenome (GOLD analysis project Ga0129317, IMG submission 94430) | Eastern black-and-white colobus group fecal microbial communities from Wisconsin, USA - Cm1105 metagenome | ecosystem: Host-associated > Mammals > Digestive system > Large intestine > Fecal | place...
ATTTTCATGCAAAAGTGTGAATCATGCTTGCATGAATGAACACTTTTACATGGAAATCTATTTGGCGGATACGCCACACCGACGAAATGCGCAGCATTTTGGAGGTGGTTCTGAACAGTTACATTATTATAATGAATTGCTTTTGAGGCAGTCATCTTTCTGACCATCTGTGAATATCCTCTTTGACCAAACTGCTGCCACAGTTATCTTAACACATTCTGCCGGACAAACAAAGAGGCTGTTGCAAAATCAGATGACTTCTCATCCGTTTTGCAATAGCCCCTCGGTTTCTTTATTTCTTTATTTCTCTATTTCAGAACCACTTTCCGGAAGTTCTTCTTTCCCTTCTTTACGACAATTCCGTCACCCTCAAACTTCTCTTTTGCAAGTGTTGCCTTCGGGTCGGTGATCTTCTCGCCGTCTGCGGTTACGCCGCCCTGCTCTACCGCACGGCGTCCCTCGGAACGAGTATTTGCCAGACCGGATTTGTGAAGCAGGGATACGATGTCGATTGCATCCTCGGTGAAGTCCTCGTCAGAAAGCTCTGCGGTCGGCATATGCTCTGCATTTCCCATGGAGAACAGGGCGCGTGCACCTTCCTGTGCCTTCTTTGCTTCCTCCTCACCGTGTACCAGTGCGGTCAGCTCATAAGCAAGGATCTCTTTCGCCTGATTGAGCTGGCTTCCTTCCCACTTGTCCATCTCATCGATCTGCTCAAGCGGCAGGAAGGTCAGCATACGCAGGCATTTCAGGACATCTGCATCTGCGACGTTTCTCCAGTACTGGTAGAAATCGAACGGAGAAGTCTTGTTCGGATCAAGCCATACGGCGCCGCTCTGGGTCTTACCCATCTTCTTGCCCTCGGAGTTGAGCAGCAGAGTGATCGTCATTGCGTATGCATCTTTGCCGAGCTTGCGGCGGATCAGCTCGGTACCGCCGAGCATGTTGCTCCACTGGTCATCGCCTCCAAACTGCATGTTGCAGCCGTATTTCTGGTACAGTGCGTAGAAATCGTAGCTCTGCATGATCATGTAGTTGAATTCCAGGAAGCTCAGGCCGCGTTCCATACGCTGTTTGTAGCACTCTGCGGTCAGCATGCGGTTTACGCTGAAGTGTGCGCCTACCTCGCGCAGTACATCGACGTAATTCAGGTCGAGCAGCCAGTCTGCGTTGTTTACCATCAGCGCCTTATCATCTGAAAAATCGATGAAACGGCTCATCTGCTTCTTGAAGCAGTCGCAGTTGTGCTGGATTGTCTCTCTTGTCATCATCTGACGCATGTCGGTACGTCCGCTTGGGTCTCCGATCATGGCGGTACCGCCGCCGATCAGCGCGATCGGCTTGTTGCCTGCCTGCTGCAGACGCTTCATCAGGCAAAGGGCCATGAAATGTCCGACATGAAGGCTGTCTGCGGTCGGGTCAAAACCGATGTAGAAGGTTGCTTTTCCATTGTTTACGAGATCGCGAATCTCTTTTTCGTCTGTGACCTGCGCGATTAGTCCTCTTGCTACGAGTTCGTCATAAATCTGCATTGGGGTGTCTCCTTTTCTTTTCGTGATGTGTTTCGGGTGTATTTATCGGGCGGGAGCTTTCTGTAATTTGCTGCAGGCTTTCTCTACGTTTTGCTGATGGGCGTTCCGCTCATCCCAAAATACATTTCCAGCCCTCCTGCAGACAAATCTGCTTTTGGCTTCCACTGTATTTTGTTGCTGTTCGAAACTGTGTAACAAAAAACTCCCGCCCTTATTATTTTTAAGGACGAGAGTAAATCCCGTGTTACCACCTTATTTCACAGACAACTCACATTGCCTGCCTCATCGGGTACTGCATACCCTGACCTCATAACGGGCGTCACCCGCCGCAGCCTACTGGACTTCGTTCGGTGCGGAGCTCCGGGATGTATTCGGAAAAGAGTTCTGCGCGCGCCTCTCATCTGCCGGCTGCTTTCTGTGCGTTCCGTCTGTTCTTACTTGTTCCCTTCACGGCTTTGATTTTCAGTATAGTGGGTTCGTGTTTCTTTGTCAAGGCAAAAGACAGGCAAAATTTTGTGTAACAGACATCCAATTTTCCAAATCCACTGATTGACATTTTCTTCTCTGCCATATACAATAAAATAACCAGTATTTTACACCGGCTGCCGCATTTTCAATGCGGCTGCTTTTTTGTTCCTGTCGAAAGCCACTCAGCCAGCTTACGGCAGGGATCTGCTTTCAGAAGGGAGAACTGTATGGAAAAAACCAAAGCAGCCGGAAATTCCGGCAAACCAAAAAAAGAAAACAAGATGGGCGTCATGCCGATCCCGAAACTGCTCATCTCCATGTCACTGCCAATGATCATTTCCATGATCGTGCAGGCGCTCTACAATGTCGTGGACAGCATCTTCGTCTCTCAGATCAGTGAAAACGCACTGACTGCCGTATCCCTAGCCTTTCCGATCCAGAACCTGATGATCGCCGTTGCCTCCGGTACCGGCGTCGGTGTCAACGCACTGCTCTCCAGAAGCCTCGGTGAAAAGAATTATGACCAGGCAAATAAAGCGGCCAACAACAGTATTCTGCTTGCACTCATCGGTTTTGCCGCATTCTGCCTGTTCGGAATCTTCGGATCACGGCCGTTTTTCGCCATGCAGACCGACAATACGGAGATCATTGAGTACGGCGTGCAATATATGACGATTGTCTGTGGCCTTTCGGTCGGTCTGTTTCTTCAGATCACGCTGGAGCGTCTGCTGCAGTCTACCGGCCGTACCTTCTATACGATGATTACGCAGGGAACGGGCGCAATCCTGAATATTATCTTTGACCCAATCCTGATCTTCGGTTACTTCGGTTTTCCGAAAATGGGCGCAGCCGGTGCCGCACTCGCTACCGTCTTCGGTCAGATCGTCGCAATGTTCCTTGCGATCTGGTTCAATGTAAAACGAAACCACGAAATTGAGGTACATCCGACACACATGCGGCTGGAAGGAAGAACCGTCAGGGCAATCTATTCTGTCGGTGTTCCGTCAATCCTCATGATGTCAATCGGTTCCGTCATGACGTTTGGAATGAACAAGATCCTGCTTGTCTTTTCTTCGACCGCAGCTGCGGTATTCGGCGTTTACTTTAAACTCCAGAGCTTTTTCTTTATGCCAGTTTTCGGACTGAACAACGGCATGGTACCGATCATCGCATTCAACTACGGTGCACACAAAAAGGAGCGTATCACTCACACGATCCGCTTAAGCTGTACGTTTGCATTCGCCATGATGATGCTCGGCCTGCTTGTCTTCCAGCTGATTCCAGACAAGCTGCTTCTGCTCTTTAACGCTTCTGAGGATATGATCTCGATCGGCTCAAATGCCCTGCGCATCATCAGCTGGAGTTACCTCTTTGCCGGATTCTGTATTATCTTAAGCTCCGTATTTCAGGCACTCGGAAACGGAGTCTACAGCCTGATCGTATCTGTTGCAAGACAGCTGCTCGTATTGCTCCCGTCTGCCTGGATCCTCGCAGAAGCATTCGGGCTTCATGCAGTATGGTGGTCCTTCCCGATTGCGGAGATCGCTTCGATCCTGCTTTCGGTTGTGCTGTTTTTGAAAATTTACCGTCAGAAGATCCAGACGCTGTAATCAGCCTGTCTAACGGAATCAGGCAAATCTGTTGCCTCAGACTAATTTCGCAGCCGTACCATGAAAAAGCAGCTTCCGGCTTTTCTGTTCCGGAAGCTGCTTTTTTGCCCTGAACTATTTGTAAATACGCTTGTAAAATATTCACACGAATGAATTTGTCTCCGGGTCGTATTCATAATCTACGTCCCGGAGTTTTTTTACGATCTCCTCACAGTCTGCGCCCTCTGAGGCACAAAACTCCTCCAGCGATGCATAATGGTCGCGCAACTGTGTGTTTACATAACTTAAAAGGATCATCGGATCCTGCGGTAACTGACCCATTTTGTTTTTCCTTTCTATTTTTTCATCCAATCCTTGTCGACTCTGTTCTTCTTTCTCCAATCCCCGATTTTTCTGTCAGAACAGAAGTGCTCCGCACACTTCGTTTCCTGCTATCTGCAAAAAATCCGGAAAATTTCCGGTTCTCCTGCCATGTTTGCTGAGGGAAAGTTGCTTTCCTCTTATTTCTCCACACCACTCCCGCCTGTAATCAACTCAAACTCAGAAAACGACATCCTTCCGCTTCCCTCAAACGTAAAATACAGCGCCTGTATCCCGTCCGGAATCTGAATCGGTGCTCGGTACGTTTTCCATTCGTTGTTTCGACCAAGCGGAATCACTCCAAGCGGCGCACCGTCCCACGCAGTCCGCACCACGAAGCAGCCGTTCGCATCGCCTCTTGTGCGCACTGCAATCTCCGTGACATTTTTACAGTCAAAAAATTTGAATCCTGCCGTCGCGCCGGAGCACATATTTGCAATATATCCCATGCCCTCCACTCCGTCCGGCTGATCCTGCGTGATCTTCGGAAATCTGCAGTCCATCCACTCTCCCGGTCCGCCAACCATTGTCGCCTCATCGAGGCAGTATAGTGAGCAGGCGAGATACGCCGGATAAATACCACTGCCCTTAAGCGGTCCTTTGTTTGCTCCGCATGAAGTCATCATTACCTGCGGAATTTTTCCATTTTTATCAAATCGAATTTTCTCGATGCATCCCTGACGTCCGAAATTCTGGCCGTTCGTGTGGCGGTGATAAAAAATGTACCAGTCTTTTCTGATCTGTACGATGCTTCCGTGATTATTTCCGCCGTAATACATCGGACGCCCCGCCGGCTTGTAGCTGTCAATAAACAGATCGCAGTTGCTCACGATCGTGCCGCCATACGTAAACGGTCCGTACGGAGATTCTCCCGTCGCATAGCAGAGCTCATGGCTGAGCACGGACGAATAAATAAAATAGTACATTTCACCCACACGACGGATCGAAGATGCCTCGAAAAAGGCATGTCCCTCATACCCGGTATTTTTTTCATACGGCTTTGACGGCACTACAAAACGCGGAGCTTCCCGGATCGTAAGCATGTCTTTCCCAAGGACGGTCAGCATCGCGCCGTGCCTGCTCTCATCGTCCGGCATGCAAAATCCCGTATAAAGATACGTGATCTCCCCCTCCGTGAGCACGCCCGGATCAAACTGCGGTTCATCGCCCTCCCGCTCACCAAGTCTTGTACCATCCTCATAATGTATATATCCGTAAAACTCATACGTTCCAGCCGGTGTATCGCAGACAGCCACCGAAACTACGCACGCCTGATCCAGCACGTAATATAGGTAATATCTTCCGTCTGCTCCAACCGTCACGTCCGGCGCAAACAGGTACATGTCACCGTCCTGATTCATCGGATCTGCATTTCGCCGGTAAATCACGCCCTCGTATCTCCAGTCACCCAGATCATCCACCGGCGCCGACCAGCAGACGTAATCATTCTGGCAGTAGCCGTATCCGCCGAACCGGTCATGCGATCCATATACATAAACGCGGTCACCAAACACATACGGCTCCCCGTCCGGAATATATTCCCAGCTCGGAAGATATGGGTTGTAAGCCTGCTTCTTCACAGTAATTCCCTCCTTTTTTCCGGAATAGTCCAATCATTGTCAGTATAGCAAACTTACTGCCATGGTACAATTGCGAATTCTGAGACGATGGTGAAGCCTGATGTCCTGGTGATCTGTGACCGCAGCAGAGTCATCCGCCGCTGTATCTACAGTGCCCCGGATTTTGTTGTCGAAATCCTCTCTCCCTCCACGCGCAGAAAAGACGTCACAATCAAGCTGAACAAATATATGAATGCCGGTGTCCGCGAATACTGGGTGATCGATCCCATACAGCGTAAGGTACTCGTCTATGATTTCTCTGCTGAAATATATCCCGTGATCTATGACTTTGACGCAAAAATCCCCGTCGCCATATGGGACGGGGATTGTGTGATTGATTTTCAGGAGATATCTGATTACATTCACTTTGTCTATGAGAATGATCCGGACGGGACGCGGTAATTTGTGATTATCCCGTAATCTTCTCCGGCTCTGCCTTGACTTCTGCTGTCAGCTCTCCATCCTTTACGGTAAAGAGGATCACATCCTCCATGCCTACCTTACCGGACAGGATCAGCTTTGCAGCCAGTGTCTCCACATTCTTCTGCAGGAAACGCTTCAGCGGACGTGCACCGTACACCGGATCGTAACCGCCATCGATGATGTATTCCTTCGCAGATGCATCAAGTTCCAGTCTGATATCCTGGTCGGCCAGACGCTTATTCAGGTCTTTCATCATCAGATCGACAATATTGCCGATGTTATCCTTCGTCAGCGGCTTGAACATGATGATCTCATCCAGACGGTTCAGGAACTCCGGACGGAACGAGCCTCTGAGCTGTTCCATGACCTTATCCTGTGCCTCCTGACGGATGCTGCCATCCGGCTCAATGCCATCCAGCAGATACTGTGAACCGATGTTTGAAGTCATGATCAATATCGTGTTCTTGAAGTCTACGGTACGCCCCTGTGAATCAGTAATCCGGCCATCATCCAGCACCTGAAGCAGGACGTTGAATACATCCGGATGTGCTTTCTCCACTTCATCGAACAGTACGACAGAGTATGGTTTTCTGCGGACTGCCTCCGTCAGCTGGCCGCCTTCCTCATATCCGACATATCCTGGAGGTGCTCCGATCAGACGGGACACAGAATGCTTCTCCATGTACTCACTCATGTCGATACGCACCATGTTCTGTTCATCGTCAAACAGGTTCTCCGCCAGTGCCTTGGCAAGCTCCGTCTTGCCGACGCCGGTTGGTCCAAGGAACAGGAACGATCCGATCGGCTTGGACGGATCCTTGATTCCTGCTTTGGAACGAAGAATTGCTTCCGTGACTTTCGTCACGCCGTCATCCTGACCGACGACTCGCTTGTGCAGTTCGTCACCCAGTGCCAGGATCTTAGCACGCTCTCCCTGTGTCAGCTTTGCTACCGGAATACCGGTCCAGCGGGAAATGATTCGCTCGATCTCTTCCTCAGTCACACTCTCATGTACCAGGCGCATATCCTCTTTGTGCACACGCTCTTCCTCGATCTCCAGCTGCTTCTGCAGCTTCGGCAGCTCGCCATACTGCAGCTCAGCTGCTTTATTCAGATCATAATTACGCTGTGCCAGCTCGATCTCTTTATTCATTGCTTCGATCTGTTCACGCAGCGTCTGCAGCTTTTCAACGGATTTCTTCTCGTTGTCCCACTGTGCCTTCTGGCTGTTGAACTGATCGCGCAGCTCGGCAAGCTCCTTCTGAAGTGCTTCCAGACGCTCACGGCTCGGCTTATCTGTTTCCTTTTTCAGAGCTGCCTCCTCAATCTCCATCTGCATGATCTTACGACGCAGCTCATCCAGCTCAGTCGGAAGGGAATCCAGCTCTGTCTTGATCAGTGCACACGCCTCATCGACCAGGTCGATTGCTTTATCCGGAAGGAATCGGTCACTGATATACCGATGTGACAGTGTTGCCGCTGCCACCAGTGCACTGTCGGTGATCTTAACACCGTGGAATACTTCATAACGGTCCTTCAGGCCACGCAGAATCGAGATCGTATCTTCAACGCTCGGCTCATCGACCATAACCGGCTGGAAACGACGCTCCAGCGCCGGGTCTTTTTCGATATACTTACGGTACTCATCCAGAGTAGTGGCACCGATACAATGCAGCTCACCTCTTGCCAGCATCGGCTTCAACATGTTTCCGGCATCCATTGCGCCGTCTGTCTTGCCCGCGCCGACGATCAGATGCAGCTCATCGATAAACAGGATGATCTCGCCCTCACTCTTCCGTACCTCTTCCAGTACCGCTTTCAGACGTTCCTCAAACTCACCACGATATTTTGCACCTGCAACCAGTGCACCCATATCCAGCGCGAAGATCTTTTTATTCTTCAGTCCTTCCGGTACATCGCCGCGCACAATACGCTGCGCCAGACCTTCTACCGCCGCCGTCTTGCCGACACCCGGTTCACCGATCAGCACCGGATTGTTTTTTGTCTTTCTTGACAGAATACGGATCACATTCCGAATCTCCGCATCACGTCCAATGACCGGATCAAGCTTCTGGCTTCTTGCCTTTTCCACCAGATCCTGACCGTATTTATTTAAGGTATCATACGTCGCCTCCGGATTGTCCGTGGTCACACGCTGATTTCCACGCACCGTAGAAAGTGCCTGCAGAAAACGCTCCTTCGTGATACCGAATTCTTTCAAAAACTGCTTCATCGACGGACTTGGATTGTTCAGAATGGAAAGAAACAGATGCTCAACGGATACGTATTCATCTCCCATCTGCTTTGCCACATCCTCCGCACTGACCAGTGCCTTATTCAGATACTGTCCGATGTACGGACTGCCGCCGCTTACCTTTGTCCTGCCATTTAATGCCTGCTCCAGCCGGTCTGCGAAATATTCCTTCTGGATCTCCATCTTCTCGATCAGCTTTGCGATCAGACTGTCTTCCTGATGGTACAGTGCATACAGCAGGTGCTCTTCTTCTATCTCCTGGTGACCGAACTGATATGCGACCTTCTCCAGGGTATTTACTGCCTCAATTGATTTCTGTGTAAATTTACTGATGTTCATAAAGCACACCTCCCAGCTTTCGTGTATAACATAGATACATGAACTGCAGCCGCTCATCACGCCACTTGGGTTATCACCTGTCCCTCCGGATCACTGCTTTATGATCGATCCGGCAAGGAAATTACGCTTTAAGCTGCTGCCTGTATATGTGAACTCCGGATGAAAACGGATTTCTATTTCCATCCGCAGGAACTTTTTTGTTATATGCAGACTATAACACATGTTGTTAGCCACGTCAAGAGGTGAGTGCTAATTATTTATGAAGATTTTGTGAAGCCTTGATTCTATGGGCTTCACAGAGGTTTTTCACTTGCTTTCGCACTCGATTTTCTTGATTTGACCACATTTTTACGACAAATTCTTGGAAAAATATATTCGTCTGATTTTCTTACCACATTTTACGACAACAACTTATGGTTTATACCACAACAGGTACGGTTTCTGGCAGGTTCATTTTAGACATCTCATTCTCCACATGAGACTTCTCTGCAATATGATTGTAGACATTCATTGTGATCTGTGCATCCGAATGGCCCATGACATACTGCATAACTTTAGGATTGACATTGTTCTCACCCAGTCTGGTACATCCCGTATGACGAAGGGTATGCGATGAAATAGGCGGCATCAGCTCCGGCTCTCGCTTCTCTTCTTCTGCCAGTTTGCTTTCTTTCTTATTATAGGCATTGACAATGTTTTTCAGAAAGCTGTTCACTCCCGCCGGCATGATCGGACGCCCATGTTTTGTATTGAAGATGAATCCACTACGTCCACCGATCTCAACATTACTCTGCAAACCAAGCATCAGATTCAGTTCTCTCTGCTTACGGAACGCATCATATACCATCTGTGTCATAGGAATATCTCTGATTCCTGCATCCGTTTTGGTTTCTGAATCATGGAAACAATATCCTTCATCACCTTCATAATACACAAGCTGTCCACCTACATGAATCTCCCGGTTCTTCATATCCACATCTGACCAGGTTAAGCCGATAGTCTCACTCACTCTCAGGCAAGCCCCAAACATAACCTGCATCATTGGAAGATGAGGCTTATACACATTACTCTGTTCAACAAACTGCAGAAGTTTTTCCTGCTGTTCCAGTGTCAGTGCTTCTTTCTCTTTTGCCGGAGCCCCATAATCTCCAAGTGTTCCTGTTACCGGATTCTTGCGGATAATCCCATCTTCCACTGCTAGTTCAAAACTGGGATTCAATAAACCATAAAGACCTTTGATCGTGCTGTGTGCCAGTCCTTCATCTGACAATGTGGAAAAGAATGTCCTTACATGAGATGTCTTAAAATCCAAAACACGAATATTTCCCAAAGTATTTCGTATCCGGTAATCCCACATACGGATATAATTCTTTTTCGTTCTTTCCTTGATATTCTTTGTTGCCATGTATCGCTCAAACAACGTATTTACGGTCAGCTTCTTGACTGATGAATCTGTAATAAGCAGATCATCCATATCCTTATTGATCTTCTTTTCCATTTCTCGCAAACTCGCCAGATCAGCTGCATAAACCGAATTACGCTTTCCGGTAATTTCATCCTTGTAGCGATACTCATAACGTCCATCCGGACGCTGATATTCACCTGTTTTTAAATTTCTGCCTTTATTATCTTTTCTTGCCATATCAATCATTCCTTTCACTTCATTTTTCGTTATTCGGAATGATTTTTGTCCTGTCGGTATCAGTCATATACTGTCTGATATCTGCTCACAGATTAACATAATATTTTATGATTTCCAAGGGTAAATTCCTGCAAAATGCTAATTTTTATTTGCCTGTTTTACAGGAATATTTTCCCTTTTTTACTTTTCATTCCGAAGGAAAGTTGTTGTATTTTATCTTCTCATCTTTCATTACACTGCCATTGCATCAAGATATTTTTTTATCTTATCCACGTTATAAAGAACACGTCTTCCAATAATCACTCTTGCTTCTGCATAATCTGCAATTTTCTTTGCAGTTACTTCTCCGCAGGATAACATTGCCATTAATCCTTCAATATCTACCGTCAGACGATTCTCAGCCTTATACTCTGTTGTTTTTCTCATGATGCACATACCTCCTTTCCTCCGTATTCTTCTGCATCACCTCCCAGACAGCGGTTATGCCCGTTGTCAGTACATATACTTTTTGTTTGGACTTCTTACGATGATTTTCCATTCTGTTCGGCGTGTTGGCTTCCATTTGTATATGGCGGTGTCAACGTTACAATTGACCTCTATCAGAAATCTTTCTGAATACTGGCAGCTTCTTCTCAAGCATACCAGCCGTTGCCGGAGTATCTTCGGTTTCCACATACTACTCTCTGATACAGCGGTGGAATCCTGTGTTACCTTTAAGCCCCGAAAGGCACCCATACAGCTCATTCAATTTTCAATGTTCAATAATCAAAAGTTTTGTAGGTATACATTTTTGTACCTATTTGATTTAATGCCATTATATCCCCCGTTACTGCTAATGTCAATAGCACTTCTTGCGTTTTAGGTTCTTTTTTGTACTCTTTTTTATTGATTTTCTGCTAGTTTATGTTATAATATGGACAAATAGTTATTCGTTTCTTGATTTTACTATCTTCAATGGATGTTTATCAGGACTAATGCAGAGGTGACTTTATGAATTTTAATCTGAAATTAAAAAAAATCCGGACATTCCGGAAAATGACACAAAAAGAACTGTCAGAGAAGATTGGACTGACCGATCAGCATAGAATTGTACAATATGAAAAAGGAGTTCGTGTTCCAAAAAAAGATCTGGTCGATAAAATGGCACAGGCTCTTGATGTCAATCCTTATACCCTCTATGATACCGCTGGACGTGACGCTTCCGAAATGATGGAACTGCTTTTCTGGCTGGATGAATTTAATCCATCAGCATTGCATCTGCTTCTCCCTCGGAAATTTCCTGGTGAGAAATGCAATGAAGTAGCAGACACTTCCGTTTACTATCACAACAATGATAGCTGGCCGGCTCATGCTCCTGTCTGTATGTGGTTTGACTATGGGATTCTGAATGATTTTCTGAAAGAATGGGTGGTTCGAATGGATGAACTGAAATCCGGTGTGATTACCAGAGATGAATATTTTGAATGGAAAATTAACTGGCCGCAGACTTGTGATGGATGTGGAAAATATGAGCCTAAGAAGCAATGGCTCTCTGTAAAATCAAAACTCAGTGAAACTTAAGCAAAACTTAAATTCACTGCATTTTTCCTCTTTTGCAAAAGGAAAAGCACTGTAAAACCAATAATCCATGGTTTTCAGTGCTTTTTTCATGTTTTTCCTATTAAATTTTCCTCAGACACCTATATAAGTGAAACTTAGCGAAACTTAAATTATGCCCAATATGGAATATACATATTTGTTTGTTCTTGATTTTTTAATCTGATCATCTATGCAATCTATTTCCATGATGTATAAATTAATTGCCTTTTATCAAATGCTTCCTCTCCGCCTTCCATAATATCTACAATTTGCTTATGTGTAGATTTCAGGTCAATATTCCCTTGCGATATATCAATCGTTGTATCTTGATACTCAACCACAAAAATTCTTTCAGCATCACCCAGAACTGGAATGTTAGCATTGTGTGTAGCAAAAATAAATTGTATATCTTGTTTCTTTTTCGCAATTGCTGTAATTACTTCATCGTAAATAATTTTATTATCCAAATCATCTTCTGGCTGATCTATAAGAATAATATCATTATCAGACTGCATGAGTATAAACAATATAAGAGCTGACGCACGCTGCCCTATTGAATGGTGTCGTAATAATTTGTCATGATAATATATTTCAACATTATTGGAAACCTGATTCTTCAGAAGATCCGCATACTGATCTTGCAATTTTTTATCAAGCTTTGTATATTCTGAAGATGAAATAATTTCCTTGATTTTCATACCATCACATAATATCCAGTCTTCTATAAGCTCCACATAATCTCTAAACGTGTCACATAAGTATTGATATTTTATTTCAGAAATACCTGACCCCCTAAAATCAGTCTTCATCTGTGATTTAAAATTATCTCTGTCACCTTTAAAATCAATAGTGATTTTTAATTCATTTTGTGATTCATTAATTTTCTGAATTTCAAGTTTATATGCATTGAATTGTTCTAATAATATATCATTTCTTTCACGCATTGCTTTCTTGAATGCACTTTCTATTTGTTTTTTGGATTTAGCTCGTTCATCTAGTTGCTTTAAATTCTCTTTATATTTTTCCAGCTCTTCTGTCATTTTGACAAATCCATCAATATCTAACGTATCATCTTTGATTTCTCTTTTTATTTCAGCAAATTCATCAGATAATCCATCTATTTTTTTCGATAACATTTCCACTACATCTGCAAATTCTAACGAATTACTTTCTATCTGCGTGACGGCCTCTCCAATTTTTAAAATTTCATTTCCAATTGCACTTAAAATATCACTTGCCTTCTTTATAATATCAGAATTATAAACACTTTCCACGCCCTGCAAGCCTAAAGTCACATCTTTATTATTATCATAACACTTTTTTAATTCTCGTACTGCTGAATCAATTCGTCCTTTTACAGAATCCAACTTTGCTTTATCTGTTGTGTATCCAGTTTGTTTTTTTAATTTTTCTGCAACGCCTTTTTCCTTGTAAATAGACATTTTATGCTCAACTTCAGATTTTTTAATTTTGTATTCCTCAATCTGCTCTGGAATTTTATTCGCATCTAATAATTGAGAAACTGATGTTGTCAACTCCTTCACACAAGATGTTATTTCTGCACTTTTCCCTATTTTTCCACCAACCAATTTCTCAAGAAGACCATTTTCATGATCAGCACTATTTGATAAATCTTTTTGCCCAAAATATTGAATTCCATCAAACAAGCTTGACGGTTGTATATTTAAGTCAAGTCCATTTTCATCTATAACATTACTCTGTTCTCCGTATATACGACTAACAATATAATGTTTGCCATGTTTATCAACAACAGATAATGTTGCTTTTCCTCCTGAGCCAAAAATATTTTTTATCAGTGATTCTTTATATTCTTTATCTGTTTGCAACGGCAAATCAAATATATAACGAATTGCTTCAAGCACAGACGACTTTCCACTTCCGCGAATTCCAATTAACGAATTAAGCTCTGATGAAAATCTAATAGTCTGTCCATCAAATTTTCCGCCTTGAAAACTTATGGATTCAATATACCCATGTCTTCTTTCCGGTAATGATTCAGCAACTCTACTTTTATAGTCCTGTAATGCAAATTTAATCGCCGCATATGAATATTCTCCGATTTTTAAATATGTTTGTTTATCGCCTTTTCCAATATCTTTCAATGATTTAGGATCCGATCCCTCTATAAGAGCTGGAATATATCCAAAACAACGATTAAATTTATTTATATTATCCCTTGTCCTCGATTTTTGTATTCCTAAAACTCGTTTTCTAAACGGAGCAAGCCCTGAGAGCGATTCTAAAAGACCGCCTCCACATTCGTTAAACAAACCACTGCCTTGATCAACATGGGCAAATATTGCAAAATAATCTTTTCCATACTCTTCCAGTTTTTCCAATGTGCTTTTTAAATCATAACAACATTTTGTATTTCTATTTTCAGGATTAGATATTGTTGCAAATGCGGCTGTTAAAAATGTTTGAATGTGATTATTGCCATTTTCTAACCATTCATCAGGATTAAAAACTATAAGAGTATGTATACCATTAGCTCCCTCTTTAACAGTCAATTCTACACCAGGTAATATAAATATTTTTTCTTTGCTTGCTGCCCTTTTTAAGGCTTTATATTCATCTTTGTCAAATTTATTATGATTGGTAATAACTCCAACAGAAATATTAGCTTGTTTCAATGCCGAAATATATGATTTCACAAAATCATTTGGTTCACCACTATATGAAAATTCTTTATCTTTTTGTGTATGCAGATGAAAATCTGCCCTTAAAAATTCAAGCCCTGATTCAAACATTTTATCCCTCCTTATATTACTCTACCCCCAACGCCTTAAACACCGCATCTTCCGCACTCTGGTACGGAATCAGCTGAAATGCACTCATCAGATCAGCCGGAACACTTGCGAAATCAACAAACGAGGTACTCGGAATCAGCACCTTCTTTGCGCCGCTATCCAGACACACCTGAAGTGTATTGGCAAGTTCATCCACCTTTATCATTGTACCACTAATTGTTATATCTCCCAACACTGCCAAGTTGCTGACAACAGGCTTTCCAAGGGCAATCGAACAAAGTGCAATTAATGTTGGAAGTGCCAATTTGTCTGTCATACCAATTCCCTGTAAATCCTGATAGTTGATGATATAGTCTTTGGTTGAAGTACTGATAGCGCCACTGATCCGATTGCCGTTGGCTTTCAGATAATTAAATGCTGTGTTCACCGCTTCCTTGCATTTAGAATCGCTGCCTAAGCCAGTCCGTTCAATTTTGCCATTGCCCGGAAGCATCTGACTTTCCAAACGGAATACACCAATCATGCCGCTTTTTCCTCTGGATACGGTATAAATCTGCCCCGGGTTACACATTCCATCCGGTATCAGCTTACCGCCACCCTGTTCTGGTACAGAAACATAATGTTCTGACATATCTTCTAAATCTATATAGGAGAAGTTCACATCATAAAACTCCATACCACCCAGCTTCTTCAATTGCTCCTTGACACGGCGACGCATTTCCAATGCAATCTGAATAATTTCTTCCAGTTCTTCTTTAGTAAACTCACCATTTGGGTACATCAACTTCAGATAACCGTCTATCATACGACGAACCGCAATTGTATCACGCTGATTCAGATTTCTCCCCAAGCGGAAGTAGTGGTCAAGTGCATCTCCATACTGCTCCTTACGAAGCTCTCGGATGAATTCTGCCAAATAGTCACTGATAAAACCGTAATCATCGGTAAAATGCTCCGGTCTGAACTTCGGTATCTCCCATCCTGGAAGATAACAGTGCATACGATCAAGAAATGCTGTATCTGTTCCCATTTCCTGCGGGAAAGGTGCAAACAAACTGGATGTTTTCAACAGCACGTCCACACTCTGATTGATATTTCCCACAAATACCATGGACGCAGTAGCAGCTTTTTCTTCTTTGCCACGGGCAAAAGAGCCGGATGCCATGTAATCCTTCATAATCTGAATGCCATCTTTATCTTTAAACTTGATACCTGCCACTTCATCAAAGGCTACACAGTCCCATAAGCCGACCAGTCCGACCGTTTTGCGTCCCATATTGTAAAACAGGTTTGCAACCGTCGTCTGTCCACCGGAAATTAAAATACTGTTCGGTGAAATCTCTTTGTAAAGATGAGATTTACCGGTACTTCTCGGTCCCAACTCACAAAGATTAAAGTTATTTTCAACTAATGGAATCATACGGGTCAAAAGTAACCATTTCTCACGATATGTAAATTCATCTGGCTCCATGCCGATAGAACGAAGAAGAATATCCAGCCATTCATCTTTCGTAAAAGCCTTTCGTCCCTGCTTTAGTTCATCAATATCAATGTGCGGCATCTGGATCGGTGTCAGCTTACGGATACTGATTGGTGAAATATCTTTCTGCTTTTTCTGTTTGGAACGAAGCGGATTTCCATCAATGTCCTCAATACCAAAATTATTGTCGCCTTCAACCTCATAATCCAGCTGAACAATACACCAGATACCGCCACAGAGCAGGCGATCAAATTTTTCTGGATATTCATCGGCAATCGGTACATTACCAACGCCCAAATTAGAAAACTCTGCAAAAAAGCAATCCTTTTTCATATCCAGTCGAACAGTCACCATATCAATGATTGTGTGACTGCCTTTTTTACGTAGCTGAGACAGAATTTTCTGTGATTCATCCGGGCGTACAAAGTTGTCAGCAAGAATACGCTTCACATTCTGTACGCCTTTCTCTATAACCGTCTCATCATCTGAACTGCAATACTGTCCCAACAAGAACTCAAGAACATACACTGGGACATTCGCCCCTTCTTTAATTTTCTTTGTCAGGTCTTTCCGAACAATCTTACCGTCAAAGTTCTGACGGAGCTTGTTCTTTATTTCTTCACGGGTACTTTCACCCTCTGCAAATTGCTCCATCTTTCTCTCCTCCTACGGCATTAACTAAAAAAATCAAACTCGTCCACCGCAAAGGCGATGTCAATCTGGAATGGCTCCCGCTGTGGCATCTGTAATCCCTGTTCATCTGCAATTACCAGATAATAAGTAGCTGTATTGCTGTATTTCAGAGATTTCAAATTAAACTGACAACGGAAAGTTCTTTCTGCACCATTATCACTGGTCTTATCTGCAATAATCTTCTGAATATCACTAATCTGCTTGCCATCCTCATCTGTAAAGTAAACCTGATAGATTGCTGCTTCACGGTTTGTACTGACCGCATCTTTTTGATAGAAGTTCAATGAAAAAATCATATTGCTGATTTTACGGTTTGCGGACAGTAAATTGACTGTTACCGGCTTGGTATCATATTTCTGCTTATTTCGCTTATATTCCATAGAATCATTGCGGAGATAATGATACTCAATCACCGGAACAACCATTTCCTGCAAACTAATACCACCATGCACAAAATTCATACCGCCACCATTCATTTTGATACGAATACTTTCTCTCGGCGCAAATCCATCAAATTCTGTATTTCCTCCCAGAAATTTTACAGGCATCAAGTAATCTGGTTGCACACCCTTCTGCATAATTGCATATCTTCTGCCATACTCCACACATCGCTTGATACTTTCTTTTTTTGTAATGTCAGAGTTTGTTACATCCACATCAAAAAAGCCTCTTTTATCTACTTTGTCCTCTTCCTTCAAAGGACTGTATGTATAAAGAAATCCATGATCTGCCGTAATTAGAATATTCGTTCCACCAAATTCATTTACGATAATACGCACAAGATTCTTCAATTCTGAAATCGCCTTGTCACACGCTGCAAAAACAGCAGTATCCGAAGTGTGGCTGGCTTCATCAATGGTATCGTGGTAAATATAGACCACATCCATACCTTTTACCAAAGCACTTCTTTCCGCTCGCTTCATAGCAATGATGTCATTGTACTTTAAGGCCACACTTGCCGAATCTTCTGTTTTCAGAACCTTATCCCTATAAGTACTTGCCGTAGACTGTCCATCTGCCAAAACTGTCAAAATATCGTTCCGAACCTCTACTGTCAGTTCTTTGTGTGGCAACAAAGCTGCCATACCAAACTTTGTAGTAGAAGGGAAGATACTTTGCATACTGCTGATAGAAACCTTACTTTGCGTTTCTCGCTGAAGCTGATCTGCCATCGTAGCTGCCACTTCATAACGCATGGCATCTGAGATAATTACAAATACTTTCGTATCCGAGGTTTGAATACGGGAACGGTAAAAATCCTCCTGTTGCGGTACTTCCAGAACTTTACCGTAAGTTGCCAGTTCATCCGCACATACATCTGACCAGTTGTTGCCCAACTCACCTAAGAACCAATGATTATAGAGTCCTTCCACTTTATCGACAACGTGCTTGAATAGATCATCTAGCAGAATATTGGAAGTCTCCAAACTCTTTTGAAAACTAAGATGGAACAATCGGTAATAAGTGTCCATCTGATAGTAACTCTCTGTATATTCTTTCCAGATACTTTTCGCTTCTGCGTTATGGAATCCGGCAGAATGTTCCTTAAAGAAACTTTGCATATTCGCCACTTGTAAGATACCATCATAAAAATTTTCAAATGGCTCATACCATACACAAGTTCTACGTTTTTCAACGGTATTCGTAATGGTATCCACATCAATGATATGGTCACTGATCTCTGTCATTAGCTTTGTCAGAATCACTTCATTAATACACGGAAAACACTCTGTTCCTACCAAATCCTCTACCGTCAGCTTTTCAAAGCGCTGATGCAGACGGGCTTCATCCTCAACATAACGTGCCACATCATATAATTGCGGAATGTTGTCACTATGAAGCCATTCAGAAATAAAATCATAGCAATATGCCTGATGTGGCATGGAAATAAAGCTGTCCAGTCCGGCAAGATATTCCTGTCGCATGGTGCGGGTCGCTGCAGTTAAAAGCAGATGAATTGCTAACCGCCCAAGGTCTGGTTCTTCCTCCACAAATCCGCATCCCTGACGAACCATCGCCCAAAATGCTGCGTCTGCATGATATTTTACAAAATCCTGATAAACCGTGTTATTATTCAAATCAAGTCCCGCCTGGAACACACTCCGGAGAATCATATTAGGCTGTGCATCTTTCAATCCACAGATTGCCGCCATGACAGCCATGTGTAACTGTGCCGGTGTTTCCGGAACTTTATTCTGCGTGCTAACTTTCAAACGACGGTCTTTCGCATTAAAATAAGCACGATAGTTTTTAACCTGTTTCCTCATTGCCGGATTTGATATAAGTCCCATCTCATCCATCCAGATAGAAATCAGATCTGCCCGAAACTCTTCACTGTAAAGCTCTACATCCAGAAGCCAGTTATCATCTGGGCGGTTATAGACACACGGACTGTAAACCAGATAATTTGTGGTCAAATCATCTACTGAAAGCAGTTTTTTTACAGAAAACGCATTATTTCCAGTCAGCGCAATCACCTTTGCATTTTCCAAAACCACTTCATCCAGTTTATCCTCAAATTCCTTATCTTCATCGTACCAGAAAATGATACGACGCTGATAAAACTCAGGCAGAGGTGCAGCAAACCTGCGATTTAAATCTTGAATTATTTTATCTGTATACATGCTGTCCTCCTACCTTATAATTTTCCAATTTGCTTTTCGTTTTGTTCCGCTCTGCACCAATCTACCTTTTTCCTGTAAAGAAGCAAACATTCGAGAAACCGTTCTTTTCGATATACCCATTTTTTCTGCATAATAGGCCTGTGTTGCAGACGGATTCTTCTCTATAATCTGCAACAATTTTTCTATCTGCGTCTGTTCCTTATTAAGTGGCACTTCAGCGCCATTAGTGCCATCATCAGCGCCACAATTAACGCCATTAGCGCCATTTTTAGTGTCATTGGCGTTAATTGTGGCGTTATTGGTATCAACTTGACCTCGATAAATATTGATACGTAAATCCACTTCGCCACCAATAAACTCCGGCTCCCGCAATCCGGCAGCTTTTACTTTATCAATAATTCTCGGAATGCCGCTTCCCCAATGCTCAATCAGGTTCATATAGGCAAACGCATGGGCAAGGGCTTCATTTCTGATTTTGGAATAACCTTCTTTCATACGCTCCATCGTTTGTCCCATTGGCAGCTTTCCGGGAGAAGTGATTTCCAAACGATTGTCATATACCGCAACCTGTATTGTACCATGATCCAGATAACTACGATGCACCATGGCATTGATAATCAACTCACGAATGGCATCCGGTGGAATCTCATAAACATCCTGGCGATAAATTCCCACAATTGTAGCGCCCAGATGAATGTTTCTCAAAACAAACTGAAATGCTTCGTCTATCTGTTCCCAAAGCGGTCCGGTATATTCTCTACGATCAACAAATACCGCTTTCGTTATACCTTTGAACACACCACATTGCGTTGCAATATGAAGTCCTCCGTTGCCTGTCAAAATAGCAAACGCATTGGATGGATAATCTTTTCCATCACGCTCAATTAAAATTCCCCAGGAACGCAACTGCTGTCTTCCCACATCTTTAATCGATGCTTTCTGTTCCTCTGTACGAGCATTTCTGACAGCCTGCTCTTTCATAGCTTTGCAAAGGGCATCAATATCTTCATCTGTAACATTTAACCCAGTACATAAAGCCTGATCGTAGTAACGGTTACTGCCCTCAAACAACAATTCTTTTATCATATACTCATCAGCGAGACGGGTAGTTCCGGCAACACGGACATATACACCGCCATCTCTGCCAAGAGTTTTAATATAATATGGGCGCTGTCTGCCCTCAGGAACCTCTACCACAATAACAGTCTTTCCATCAACCGTCTGTAAAGTGATATCCGGGATAATTGCCGGTTCACAGCTGTCTGACACAGCATTGGCAATGGCATCCATTTTCTTGAACACATCTTCCTTGTCAAAGCCAACAACCTCTCTGGTTTTATCGGCAATTCCGAAAATGATTTTTCCTCCGGTTCCATTTGCAAAGGCAACCACAGACTTCATATATTTGATACTTTTCTCCGGCAGGGTCTCTTTGAACTCCACATTCTTCGATTCTCCTGCAAGAATTTCTTCTATAGTCATTGTAACACCTCTCTCTTTGGTAGCATTCACCACCTGATTATTTAAAGTCACTTTTCAATTCATCATAGAATCCCTTATAATCGGAATATTTTTCTTGCATTTGTATGTAATCTTTTATTTCTTCGATACTTAAAATATTTTGAGGCGAAACATCTCCAACTGTCATTCCTGTAAATTCAAATTCATAATTAAAACCAAAAAGATCATTCGTTATGTTATATTTGACTATTTCGGCAATTAAACTATTGCGATATATCTCATGAATATCATCTAATTTTACCTTAAATGTTATTACAGACGGAGTCCCCATAATCCATAAACGCTTATAAGGTTCTTCTTTATACAGTTCCCTGTCAATCGCCTCCAAAGACCATCGCAAAATTTCGCCCCCTAAATTGATAGCAAAATGGTTTAATTGATCGTCCTTATATACTTGATTTTTATCAATAAAGAAATGTACCGACTTTGTTCTGGATTGTTTATCTCGATTCCATAAATAATACACATGCGAAAATATTTCTTCTATTTTATCATCATCTAAACCTATATCCACAAGGAGTTTTCGTAATCGTTTCTCGCCAGCACTATTTTCCCCTCCCGCAGTCACAAGACCATGTTTCCAATATTCATTCTCATCTAAAATACGTGTACAATGACATACTGCAATTTCTGTATCCATATTATCTTTAACAAAATCAGTAACCAATTTCGATTCATCGATTCTAATATCTTGCAACTGATGTTCAATTTGCCACCATTCCTCAATATTATCCGTATTTACTCTTCTTAAAATCATCTTTTCAAATTCAGTTCCCCAATTTTTCAATTCTTTTGGGAACGTGTTCGGATTGTTAAAATCAATCATTTTGTAGCACCTCATCACGAATAAATACCAAACTCACACTTCAGTTATTGGCGATTTTCCAGAAACTTCTCTGTATATTCCAGTCTTAATTCCTCTGCAAGATACAGATCACTCATACAGTGCATATCAGAAACACCATCTCGCATTAGCCGATAGACTTCGGAATGATAAAATAATCCCAATGCCTCATCCAGTAAAAGTCCCTGCTGTTTGGCAAAGCACTCAATGACACGGGCATATTTTTTCTGAAGTAAAATCGGGTTTGCAGTCATCATACGCAATCCCTCCTTACTTTATTTTAGCCAAAACATCCTGGAAAATTGCATAATTCTTTTTCACGCCATCGTCTAGATCAATAGAAATCATCTGATCGGCAAGGTGATGAATCTTTTCCTCATAGACTCTGATTTCAGTATCTTGTGCCTGTAAGGTAGTCAGCTTTTTGTTCAGCTTCACACGCTCGCCGGTAGAAACATTTGCAATGCGCTGTTCCAGATCAGCAATGGCAGTGCGATAACGAGCCTGCTGTTCATGCACATAATCGGTACGAATACGGGCAATGGTGTCAGGCTGATAGCGGTGCATATAAATCAGAGCCTTAAAGCCATTCTTCTTTCCGCTGTCAAACAGCCAGTATATCGGACGTTTCTGATAAATCTTGCAATGGTCAGAGTAGAAATCACTCAGGAAGTAATTCCGAATCACATCCTTCGGCTGACTCTTGCCGCCGAGAGCATCAGCAATAAATTTCAGGTTTTCGTCCAGTGTATCTGCGCCATAAACGGTTTTTACGAATTTCACGAACAGACCGACAATATCATCCTCAAAGTATTCATCGTCGCAGATCGGGATAATGTTATCCTTATCCGCAGCAAAAGAAGCATACTTGCTGGCATCCCATTCGCCGCCTGCATAGGCAAGTCCGTCCACATCCAGAGAATAACGACCAAACATACAGCCAACCGCATAGGAAATGAAGCTGCGAATGTCACGTTTTAAATCTGCTTTTCTAACAGTAATATCTTTATCTTCAACATCAGGTATCAATTCATCCTGTAACCCATAAATACCAATAAAAATACGGTTCAGTTCTTCCTCGTTCGCTTTCAGTTGATTGAAACGGTCATCGCATTCAGTCTGCCACTGCTCAAAGGATTCAGCAATGGTCGAAACTTTACGAAGAAGCGGATGGTGCTGGAAGTCCCATGAAGTTTCAAATGAATCCCAGTCTGTTCTTGAAATATCAATACAACTATTTACTTTCTTCTCAATTTCAGCATCGTTACTTGAAATGTATGGAATCGAAGAAACATTTCCTGTTGTGTAATTTAGAGATTCATTCACTAAATTCAAATAATATTGTGCCACTTTACTATTAAGCAATCCGGCAATCAACTCAAGCGAAACACTCCCTTTGTAAATTGCCATACTTGCATCATTATTGATAAAGCCAGCTTCTGAAATACGCAAAGAAAAATTTCCAGTAGTTATTTTTGTCCATACAGCAGATTTCTGAAAATAAAATTGTGGGTTTCGATGTCCTTTATTCGCTGTAATCATATCATAATGCTTTTTATCAAACTTTATGATATTCCACCTATTACCATACCATCTTCTAAAGGAACCGCCACTATTCATAGGGACATAATGAGCATTTGAAACTTCTTCTTTTGTAGTGACTCCAAAATCAATGCTACTAAATAAAGGCTCATGCCATAATCTAAAGAACAAATCATTTGCTCCTGTAAACATTCCTTTTTTTACATTTGACACATTGCCTACAAGCGGATATTTTTCATAGTTTTCTACAAATGACTCATTAAGCCAATACGCTATCGGATTACCCGGAATTGTAGAAAAGCTACTTTGTTTGGCACAATATATATTTTCCGTTGCCAAAAACATATCTTCTTTTCCTTGTTGCGTTGTCGGCTCTACCAACCTACAATAAATTCCTTCATATTTTTTTATAGAGCGATTTGCAATTACAAAAGAAGTAGTTTGAACCACCTCTCCACCGATTTCTTCAAATGCCCTTGCACCAAGGTGTGCCATATTTACAATATCCGAAATAAGTAATTTTTGACGCAACTTTTCATAGCTTGACAAAAACATCCATGCGTGTTGCGTGATCATAGCCTGATAACCATTCGCCTTTAATAATGCTTTGCATTTTTCAATAAAAACTGCAAACAAATCCGTTTTACTATCAGGATAATAATTTTTTACATAATTTGCTAAATCCGCACTCATACCTGGCATACCCATATACGGCGGATTCGTCACAACCACATCATACTTCTGTGCCAATGCTTCTGCCACCTGCACCAACGGCAGTAATTCTCTCAGTGCCGTCTCGCGAAACATATTTATATCTTCCGCAATCTCTGCAAAACGGTCATACATAGCAGACCAATCCTGCGGTGTTACGGTCAGAATAGAACCGTATTCCTTTGCATCATGCAGCTCTTTGATGATGGTGTCCATAGCCGCTGTGAGCTTCATATCACCATTACAGAAATAGTCCACAGCAAATTTATCTACATGGTTGCTCTCCACAACAGCATATACATGGGGCTGAATACCACGGCTGAAGAAGCGTCGGTCATACTGACGTGCTTTCATCATTACCGCAAAGTAAGCCAGCTGTGCCGCACGGTCATCAATATCCAGACCGTAAAGATTGTTCTCCACAATGCTTGCCACCGCTTCACGAGTGGTATAGCCATAGGATTCATAAATCTTCATTAACACATCAAACATATATGCAAGGATATGACCGGAACCGGAGCATGGGTCAATGACTTTCATCTGATCCGGTGTCAGTGCGGCGTATTCTTTGCGAATCTCAGCAAGCTGTGCCTGCACTTCCGGCTCCTGCTCGGCTTCTTCCAGATAGTAGTGCCATTTGGTATCTTCCGGGTCACGGTTTCCGGCAGCATAAGCAGACTGTTCTTCCTCTGTCGGAAGAAGCTGCTCCTTAACATCCGGATGTCCCTCCAACCACAGACGACCAAGGCTGTTCTCTACCATATACCGAACAATCCAGTCCGGTGTAAAAAGCTGGGTTGCTGCAGGGATGTTTTCTTTTGTGATTTTCACATTCTTTTTCAGTGCTGCGAAAACATCATCTTTTTTCTCACTGTTATAATACTGATACAGCCAGCCGATGATCTGGACGGCATCCTTCCAGTCATCCTCCGGTATCAACTCAATCATCTGCTGAATCACACTACCTTCACGGAGTAGATTGTCCGGCAGAAGAAGCTCAGTGTAATCCGCAATCTTCTGGAACATTCCAGGCAGAATCTTATTCAAAGCGTTGCACTGCACGATCAGCAGATATTTATACAGTTCTTCGGTTTTTTCGGCATCTTTCAGCTCATAGACCTTTTCCATATCCAATCCATCCAAATCCAGATGAATGGCTTCGGTTACAATCTGCGGCTTAAAGTTGTTTTCCTCATCCGTGAATACACGCACATGGGAGGGAAGATAGCCGTTGACTTCCATGAATCGCAGAGCAGAGAAGCGGTTGAACCAAGTGTAGGCAACCTCCTCCATGACCTGCTTATAGCCTTTATCGTTAATCTCGGCAATGAGAGCCTGACGCTGTTTCTTTTCATCAGAAGTGAGGACTTTGCCGCCAACGCTGTCCGCATTGGCATCTTCAATGTTGTCCTCTGTGATACCGTATTCCACACCTTTCAGGGAAACACGGGCGATCAGCTCTGTTCTTGCCCAAACAGCAAATTTTTTAATCGCATTCTTATCCATACTCGTCTCCTTAATTCAGCTTGATCTCGTCGCAATTCTTCAACAACTGTTTCAGCTGAGAACGAATCTTTTCTACATAATCATCAATGTCCGCATCCGTCTGTAAGGTTTTTGCCTGGAATACAACCTGTCGGTTATAGGCACGGACAACCTTTTTCTTTGCTGGAGCTGCTTCTTTTCCTGGCTGTGTCGGCTGTACTGGCGGCTTCGGGGTAGGCGGAACCAAAACAGATTCAATATTACCGACTGTATCATCCTTGTACTGACACATCGGCAAGAACATAGCATCCAGAAGGGCAAGGCTCTTTAATTCTGCGATTTTCTCCTTGCACTGGCTGAAATATTTGTCTGATTTTTCAATCAGATGGGATGCCTTAGAATCTCCGTTTGCGGCAGTGTGGGTTGCTTCCATACACTGACGAACGGTTTCCAGAACCTCCGCACGTTTTTCTTCCAGCATCTTGTCATGGGCAGTACGAACCGTATCCATCAACGGATTCAATTCACGAATCCGGTTATAATTGAACTTACTTCCGGTCTGAACCATGGTAATCAGACGAATGGTATTCAGTGCCTTGTGAGCTTCCTCATTTTCTGCAATTCGGTCAAGATCGTCGTGCAGAGATTTTTCAAACTGCACTGCCTGGTCGAATACTGTTACCTGGGTTTTGAAGAAGTTTTCAATGCCGTTGCTCATGGCTTCTTTATTGTTGAAAAGAACATCCTCTTTTTTCAGTACACGCTCAATCAGGGCAATATTGTCTTTCTTCTGAGAAAGTACATCGTTCATCAAATGAATGGCTTCCTGCACCAATGCACGATCCGGGTATTTATGTCCGTCATAACGAGCATCCAGAGAAGCATAATAATCACGCTGCTCGGTAAACTTCTCCGTCACAAAGCGAATCAAACCATCTTCATCGTCCGGTACATCCATGATGTCGAAATACTCTCGGAGCATCGCTTTTACATCACGCATCATCGTAGCAGAAATGGTTTTACGCTTGCTGATGGAAGTCTTGCCGATCTCACTCTTTTTGCGGAGCATATCCGGCAGTTTCGGATCGTCCGGCTGAATGGTATTGCCTGCATACTTGATGGTTACTTTCTGGGAATAAATCAGCTGTGCCGCAACCGCAGCAATATCGATTTCTTTCCATCCATACGGAATCGCACTGTATTTGCTTTGCACATCTGCCATAGAAGTCGGCAGCTTTTTCGCATCCTGCATTTCCAGATATTCTTCCATAGCAGAAGCAGCATCACGGTTCGGTTCCATGCCCGGAAGTGCTGTTACCGCACCTGTCAGAATCGCAATAATATCTGCATCACTGCCTGCATTATCTGTAATCAGGTCGAGCTTGCTATATACATGAGCAACCAGATATTCAAGAGACTGGTCAATCTTGCTCTTGGCATTTCCGGCTTTGATTTCCAAATGCTCACCATCTACATAGAACTGCGCCCCTTCAATGGCATTTTGCAATTCGCTCATGGCACTCAGCTCATATTTTCCGGCTTCGTCTTGCTGGTCACTGATGATTTTCTGCACAGTTTTTGGAAGTTGGCTAACATTTCTCTGCTTTACGTACTTACGAATCTTCATAGCAGATTCCAGAGATTCATAGTAAGGCGTATCAGCCAGAACTACGATTGCTTCGTTACCTTTGGATTCTGCCATCAGACGATAATCTGTTTTTTCAATAGCATCAGTAGCAACGGTCAGGAAGCGTAAACGCATACCTCCTGTTGCCACACCAACAGTAATTCCATCTACCATCTGATCAAACGCAAAGTCATATTTTCCATAACGGAACTTCTTAGTTGTGAAAATATCACCGTAAATCATCTGAGCAATACGCTCTACGATAGAAGCGGTATCCACATTTGTATCTCTTATTTCACGCTGAATGTCCTGTTCTTCGTCAGTCAGGAAGTTATAAGTGTCACCAGTTCTGCCGATATAGTTCTGGCTCATCAGACGATCAAGGCATCCTCGGACAGCTTCACGCATAATAATCTTATCCACACGAATATCGTCTGCCATAAGGATTACGATATTGTCCAAATTGGAAGGAATATCATCAATATATCGAATCAAGTACAAAAGTTTCAGTACATCTACATCCTGCTGCTCGATGCCATCACCATTGTCGGCAGCTTTCTGGCAACGCTCGATTACTCGGCGGATCGAACCATCCAGGAAAGTATGTACGGTATCATAAAAACGGAAGAACGGAACAAGTGCGTATTCATCCTTCTCCTGAATTTTTTGTGCAGCTTCCTGGAAACCGGACAGCATGGAACGCTCACCACCAGACAGATGCTTACCGGAATTTCCATGTTTCCGGATTTCAGCAAATACCTTCTGCATGATGATAAACTGATACGGCACGAACGGGAAGTTCTCGGTAAATTCCCTTGGGCCGGAATAACCTTTAATATCCAGAATGGAACCGCTAAAGCTGAACAGGTTACGAAGAACAGAATCATTCTGCTCATAAACAGCTTCCAGATTTTTAGCTGCTTCTGGTTTCTTTTTCAGAATACGTTTCTGGATGACTTCATCCACAGAGGAAGATGATAAACTCAGTCTTGTCTTAAAACGAGCCTGAATACGGGAGAACTCATCGGCACGAACTTTGATGATTTCATCAATCGCTTCCTGTCCGGTGCAGATCACCCAAATCTTTCCTTCACACTCACTTCCGATTTTTTCTGTCAAAGACTGGAGGTTCAAAAGCATATCGGTGTCTGTGCCGACATACTGACCAACTTCGTCGATCATAAACAACAGACGGAAGTTCGCTGGTTTAGTATCCACATAGGCTTTCATATCTTCCACAAGCTGAGCAATAGATATTTCTGTTGCAGTTTTATCATTGAACCACGCCTTGGCATCGTCCTCACTCATATCTAAAACTTCCATTAGTGTCGGGATGATGAACTTGCCATTGAAAGCAAAGGCACGGCGCATTTCAAGCCAGGGCTTGCCTTTCTTTTCTTCAAAAACTCTGCGGAACTCCTCGGTTTTTCCCTGCTGGTCGATATAACGCTCCATCATGGCAACTTTCAGATTTTCACCATAAAATCCCAGATGGTTATAGAACATCTTGGCAAAAACACGAAGTACAGCTGTCTTGTCTTTATTGCTGAAGCCTTCAATATCAATATTGAACAGAATTGTCTCGGTCTGTCCCTTTGTGGCACGATCAATCAGCATAAAAGTTGCCGGGTCATCCTCAAACTTTTTACGGAAACACTCCACACTGCGAATACCTTTTACCTCTTTATTTTCCAAAAGATAGGAAAGCATTTTCAAGAAATGAGATTTACCACTTCCAAAGAAACCAGAAATCCAAACACCCATATCAGCTGTCGGCTGGTCAAAAGCATCACCGTAATAATTGAAGAACGTAATGAAGTGTTTCTTCAATTCTCTGGTAATGACATATTCATTTAACTCCTGCTCGATTACATCATCAGCAGCCTGATCTACTTTAATTACACCATTGATTTTGCGGTTAATGTCATCCGCAAACATATCTCGAATCATCATGGCTTTATCCCCCTTAATCTATGACATTGAATGCCCGGTAATAATCATTTGGTGTCAAACGATTGAACAGTTTTACATGACGGCCATCAAACTCACCCGGATACATAACCAAAATCGGAATATCCGAAAAATACGGTTGCAAGGCTTCCAGTAACGTATGGATTCTCATAAACGGGAATACCTCGCCTACACCTGTCAGCATCAGCACATCACCCAGTTCGTGTGGCTCATACTGGATTTTTTCAATAAACTCTCCATTGCCGATTGCAGAATTAAGCTGCTCCAAAAGATAAGCACTTCCGTCAGCTTCTTCCATATCGGGAATCGCATCTGTGATGTCCATATCATCGCAGATAGAGAGAAATGTTTTATATAAATTACAAACGATCAAATGGCAATCTAAGGACTGATCGGTTTCCAGCTGATTCACAAAATGGCGGACAACCATTTCATTCTCCGGTTCATAACAGAAGATTCTGATATTCACCTCATTGCTGAGTCCCTTGCCTTCCAGGAACTCCGGCTCCTGAATCAATGCCCGAACTTTGTCCAGGCGCTCTTTTATTTCACTCATCGGGTTACCTCCTACACAAAGCAATTAAACGCCGGCAGTACCGCCGTGTCGCCATTGCTTCTGATGGCATTCTCTAAAATAGGATGCAGCCATACTGGGTTCAAATGATCTGCCTTGAGGTTGTCGAGATATTCTGTTTCGACAAGCACTCTGGCAATAATCTGTTTTAACTTTGTTATCGTACTATCGCTCCAGGAAGCTACGGTATCATTTTGTTCCTGTAAACGTATAAAAAATGTATTCAAATCTATCTTACCAAAAGACGTGTCCCTTAATCTGTACTTCTCGCCAATGACGGTCAGCATAAATTCCCAAACCAGTCGGCTCTGCTTCATCAATGAATAAAGACAAATCTGTTTTGCTACATCCGTTGGCTGTGACGCAATCGCAGCAACCAGTGAATCATCTTCCAGTGCATGAAGCCGTTTGATGCAGGCTTTCGCCATGCGTGTAATAGATTTTTCAGTTGGATACTGAAAAAGATTCTGCTCTACAATTTCTTTAACAATTGCATCATCAGAATTTCCTTCTACCATTAGCTTTGCGGTAGAACGCATTTCGTAGAAAAGGAACGGCTCTCTGGTCAAAGACGCAATATAAGGATAAGAATGATCCATGTTCCCGTACCTCCTTACTGTTCCTCTTTTTTATCGGGAACAAATTCCATGATGTCTCCAACATTACAATTCAAAGCAGAACATATCTTTGACAGAATCTCTGTACTTACATTTTCATCTTTTGATAATCGAGACATCGTTGTTGTACTAACTCCTGTCATTGCACGCAAATCTTTCTTCATCATTTCTTTATCAATCAACAATTTCCACAATTTCTTGTAACTAACTGCCATTTTTTTCACCTCAATCTTATTTGCTTGAAATATCTGTTCACATAGTATTTATCATCATATCACAAAAATGCGTTTCAAACAATCTAATCTATCAAAAATCATAATTCAATTCTGAAATATCGCATTTAAAATCACAAGAAACACATCTTAACAAGACAAGCTGAAAGTACAAATGCCACTATATATCCGATTCCACAGAAAAATTTTATCTCGTTTATTTTCTCTGATTGCAATTTTATTCTTTTTTTCAGTTTTTGCACTTCCTTCTCAGCTATCTTTCTATTCTGTTCCGCCTGATACTTTAATGACTGTAATTGTTTTTCTGCTTCTTTTTGTTTTCTATATGCCTCATCAACAGCTTGCACAGATGATTTATTAACCTGTATCTGCAATTTAGAGTTCTGGTTCCGAACGACTTTTATTTCTTCTTCGAGCTGCTCTTGCTCGCTCCTGCTCTTCAAGCCGTTTCTGTTCCTCAAATCGTCGTTGCTCTGCTGAAGCGATTGATTCAACTTCTGCGTTTCGGACATTTCGGTTGTCAAATGATAAATTTCGTCGTTTAACTTCCGAATTTCGTCTTGCATTTCGTGATTCTCGAAGAATAGCTTCTGTTTTTCCATTTTCAGCTTGTGTGTCCTTTCCTGAAATTTCTGGATAAACTCGTTCATCTTCTGATTTCTCACCTGTAACTCGTCTCTCTCTTCCGTCACTAGCTCCAATGACGCCGCCTGCTCCTTCGCAAGCTGCTTCCACTTGTCGGTAATATCCGGCAAGCTCTTCATCTGCTCCGTTTGTTCGTTCTTCTTCGGCTCGCACCCTTTCGTAATTTCTATCAAATTCATTTTCTAAGTCCTCCTTACTGATATCCAGATGAAATGTTTTTGACAGATTGCTGTCTCGCACTTTCTTTCCATCCTGATTCTGAAATGTGATGTGCTTCCGTTTCTCTGTCCAGTTTACATTCCATCCAAACTGTTTCATTTTTTCTATAAACTTTTCTTTACTGATACAATTTTCCAGTGCTTTTAACACTGCCATTGCACAGTCCGCTACAAAACTTTCCTTTACCTGTTGACGGAACAGGTTATATTTATCTTTGCTCCATGCAATGACTTCCCCTTTTTCAATCTGGCTTCCATCAAAGTGCTTTCCTTTCTCGGCAACTGTCAGTCCACATTCCCGGCACATCTGGTTGGTAAGCTGTTTCATACGTTCCAGATCTTTTCTGGCATTATGCAGCTTTCTCCCATCTTCATAACTCACTGAATTAGTAACCAGATGGCAGTGAATATGATCTTTATCCTTATGCACAGCCACTAAGGTCTGGAATCCACTGAACCAATTTTCTGCAAACTCTTTTCCAAATTCTAATGCCTGCTCCAGAGTAATCTGCTCGTCCTTATGCCAGGAAATAACGTTGTGAGCATACATTCTCCCAGAATCTTTATCCCACACTTTCTTTTCCTCTAAAAATGTTCTGTATACCAGCTCATAATCGATCTCGTCATGACAGTACGGGCCTGTTACACAGGTAAATAATTCGTTGGTCTTGTCCTGTCGCAAAACATATTCGATGCAGTTTCTCATTGCTCCATGTGTATTTGTCCGCTTATTAATCGTCTTATTAATAGCCATATCTTTTCACTCTCCTTCCGGTACTTAAGAATATTTTTATTGAGGAAATACAGCGAACTGTCATTTGGAACTTCTCCATCTGTATGCAGCTTTCTTGCAATCTGATTGATATTTGTAGTAGCTCCACGAAGCTGACTGAGAATATCTGCAAACATCTGGTTCAATCTTTTCAGTTCTTCCACTTCCTCTGTAGAAGTTATCTTCAAATCTGCGATTGCTTTTATTACAACTTCCTGCTGTGTTCTTCCGGATTCCTTAACCTTACTCTGAAGCAGATTGTATTCCTCTTTATTCATCCGTATGGTTACTGTACAATTTCGTTTTCTCATAGACTTCTGTCTCCTTTCTTTGCCTGATTTTTCATTCTTTATTAACAGACACAGCGTTCTGGTGCATATTGGCAGGAGATTTATAAGAGAGTGCAACGCTCTCTTATACAGGTGCAGGACAGAGTCCTAGTCAATCAGTAAATGTTCCGTAGGAATGTCCGGTGGACATTTCGCAGGAATACTTACGCCATTGACGTGCCGGGGTTCCAAGGGGCGGAGCCCTCTGGCAAGTTTAGGAACAGCCCAAAGGCTGGCTCCGGTGCAGGGTGGCTTGCCACTTTGCGAAACTTGCCTGTCATCTCCCCACCACTGAACTAGCACCAGTCAAGTAACATTTCTCCTCTGCGTTATCCAACCTAAATAGAGATGACGGTGGTTTTGTGGTGCAGGAACTGACTGTGGAAGAAAGAGAAAAGCTCCCCTTTCGATAGATTTTCTCTTTCTGAAACAGGCTGTTCGTGCATCACTCCGATGCGAAGTATCGGACAATCATGTGCCGTATCCGGCACTCTATTCTTTTCTTCGCCTTGCTTGTTCCATCCACCCATCTGCCAACGCTTTTCTGTTATATTTTTCCGTAATTTCTGTCTTTCTTTTTCTGGATCTCTTTCCATTTCTGCTAAAAGACATAAAAATAGCAGTCATAAACATTTCTCCAATTCATAATGTCTGAAATGTAACCACTGCCATTGTCTTTTTCTGCTATTCTGTTTTTGTAAAGCTATTTCTTACTGTCAGTCTGTTTTCCTGTTACTGCTATTTCATAACTATCTAAAAACTGTCTGCAAAATCCAATGCTGCATCCATATCAGCTTCTTTCTCCCAGTCCAGATTATCTTCTGTAATCTCTCCATCCGTTTTCTCCATTGTTATTGTTCTGTCCGACAGATTACTTTCTCCTACCGACTCCTTTACAAACGGTACAAGCATTTCCATCAGATTCTTCGCTATAGCCATCGGAACGGATTCTTTCACTCCATCCCTGACAGCTGTTTCCACTCTTTCCAAAAACGCATCTTCCTTTTCTCTGGTTTCCAGATACGGATCTGCTTCATTCCTGTACTCTCTGGAAAAATAATCGTTTAAAGCAACTACAACTGCTCTGGTGTACGATTTATATTTTTCCCTGTCCATCGTCTGCAAATATTCCCATGCCTGCCTGTCCTGTTCATCACAAAGGTTCAAACGGATATTGGTATTGATGATTTTCCGTTCTTTTCTCATACAAGCATCCCTCCGTTTCTCTGGATTCTCCTTATGGTCATTGCTTCATAACCTTTCGCTGTGGCACAGATATCCCGTACAATCGTTACCCGATTCTTGTCATATTCTCCAAAATTCTGGATCATACAACCGCCACCGCCGACCACGTACAGACGCATCAGTTCTGGATTATATTCCCGTTCTCTCAGCTTATGGAAGATTTCTTTCGTATAATCTCCGGCTGCTTTACGAATGACTGTCAGATATTTCTCACCAATATCTGCTGTCCCGGTACGGATCACCTGCTCAATCACCAGATCGTCCACCACTGTTCCCAATTCTTTCAGCAGGGATTCCCTTACAGCAAGCACACACTGATGCGTTCCATATTTCTCTGTAAAGCATTTCTTCTCTAATGGACGGGAATTGTTGATATACATGATGTTCATAGTTCCGTTTCCAATATCTACCAGCATGTTGATTCCTTTGAAATCCTGTAAGCGGTAAAAGGCTGCTGCAAATCCCTGTGGGTAAATATCAGCTCCTGCAAACTCCACATGATATTCTTTATTACGGAATGTAAAATCCACACATTCATTCTGGAGAAGATATTTCTGGAAATCTTCTTTCTGTGTAGCTACCCAGGTAAGTGGAAGTCCGGCTGCAATGTGTACCTTTGCCCGGTTCATACCTTTCCCATCCAGTTCCCTTGCGATAGCCGCCAGTGTCAGCACATAATAGTCCTCGTCCTGCGTTTTCTCTGCACAGAACTCCTTGTGTTCCTCTCCGATCTGGTAATACATGTCATTGTAAACAAGAAGATTATTCTGGAAGATTGGCTCCTTGTCATATCTGGCTACACCGGATGGAAAGCATCTGGTGGCAGTTTTCATGTTTCCATAACCATGATCAATCCCGATCACCATAACTGTTTCATTATTGTTCTTTTTCATTGTTCGCATAATCGTACCTCATTCTTTCTTTTCTTATCCAATCCTATTAATACTTACGTGAATTGATAAGATGGATATTTTATTTACTGGTTCTTTAATAATTCATATTTAATAACATGGATTATTAATAGCAACGGTTTGTCCTGTATGGGATTTACCATATCTGGTTTTCCTATTTTCTGATGTCCGGAGATAGAAATTTCCTATGACCTGATTGTCCAAAATTGGACTATCCACCCTTAGGCACTTCTCTTCTCCACTTAATCATTTTCTTCTCCTAATGGAACTTCCCGGATAATATATTCGGTATCTCCATAAAAGCCATATTCATTACGCAATCTATGACGTTCCACATATCCATGATGCTCTAATTCCTTAATTGCAGAACGAACAGAATCAATCCCATCTCTGCTCAGTGTTGCCAGTCCCTGCATATTGTAATTCCAGTCCTCTGGTAAACTTAACATCAGTGACAATAGGCCTTTCGCTTTCAATGTCAGATTCTTATTCTTGAAATGGTGATTACTCATTACCGTAAAATTCTTAGTTTTCTCTACACGAAAAATCTGTGCCATGCTCCCATCCTCCTTTCCAGTTCAAAAGAAAAAGACGCAAGCCATATCTTATGACTCACGTCTTACTTCGCTCACAATATTCTATTTTTATCAGTTACCTGCCAGATTAGTTACTGGCAATCCTTATACATAAATCAATTCTTTCAGGATAATCTCTTCTGCAATCGCTCTGTGCTGATTGGCAGCTCTTACCCATGCCATCTGATCTTTCTCCTTATCCGGCAGTGGTTCTTTTTCTTCCAACTGTTTCAGAATCACTTCTTCCCGTTCCCTGGCTGCCTTGTCCACTTCCAGAAGATGCTCTCCAATCGTATCCTGCAGAAGCATCACCTGATAGGTTGAATTTCGATGGTTTTTCAGATAATCTCTACGAAGAAAACCATACTTTCCAAGTTGCACCATCTGCTCACCGGATTTATAGGTGAGATTTGGGATCAGATATCCATTTACATTTGTATACGTTAATTTCATTTTATTAGCACTCTCCATTTCTCATCATTTTTTGACCACAAATTTACGACATTTACGGCAAATCTGACACTGCTTTACAATACCAGACAAAATGACTGATTCCCCGGAAAGCCTGTAAAACAGGCACTTCTAGGATACACAAGACAGGACAAAAATCGACTTCCATTATCAATAGGTGAGTGCTAATTATTTTGTGAAGATTGTGTGTACGCTGCGAGCCATGCAAAATAGTGAAAATAACGCCCTGCAAGTTTACTTGCGAGGGCGCCTTTTTTTGCTATTTTATAGTCTGAAACGGTGGAGAAAACCACCCTTTCTTTGCAAGAATATTTTTCCACTCCATGTCTGTTTTACCCCATAATCCAGCCCATCAGCGCTGACATTACGATCATTACCATGGAAAACAAAAAGGAATTTACCGATATCAGTGTTGCCCTCTGCCCCGATGGGATTATCTCATTTAACAGTACATCTGTCCGCACTTCCAGAAAATCATCGGCCAGAGCGCCAACAAAACCGCCCAGAATCATAAGATAAGGTCTCCCCGTAAAAATCATTCCAAAGGCAAACAGCACCCCTGTTCCGCCTGCCAGCAGTATTCTGACATAAGAACGGCCGGAAAAATACTGCGATATTTTTGCGCCTGCTGCCGCACCGAGCCCCATCACAAACAGAGCCGGCCCGAGAAGAACGCCGTCAAGTCCCGCAAGAGGAAGTTTCGCCTGCAGGAAAAACAATACCAATGTTGATACTGCGCCGATCAGCGCGTTTGTAATCATGATATTTCTTGCTCTTTTATTGGAGCGAAGAAAGGTCCAGCTTTCTTTTACAACCTCACAAAGCTGTTCCCTGCTACTGTTGTTTTTTGTCTTCGTATCTTCCATGACCTCCTGAAGGCTGCCTGCAATGAAAAGGGCAATAAGACCAAACAATAGATCCAGCGCATAGGCCTTCCGATATCCCAGCCACAGTGCAAACCCTGCACATAAGGTAGCCGCAGATTGCGTAATACGGTAGAACATCATCTCTGTTGATGAAAATCGATTATAAGCGTCTTCATTCCCGTCTTTCTTAAGACTGTCGTAAGCCAGCGCCTCCCGCGTTCCGGAGGCAAGATTATAACTGATGGCGCTACTGCCGATGGCCAGTGCCACGGTTCCAAAACTGTCTGACAGGATCATGAGTCCCCCAGACAAAATCATCATCACCTGACTGAGTACGAGGGTCTTTTTCCGTCCAAACACATCGGCTATCACACCTGATGGCAGTTCAAAACAGAAGCTCACGATATGAAAAATACTTTCCAGCAGTCCGATTTCCAGAACAGAAAAACCTCTCAGCGCCAGAAGAGCCACCCAGGAGGAACCTGCCGGCAGAAAATATCCCACAGCAGTTAAAAGATACAGCTTATTGATTTGTTTTTTTGACATAAAAAAATCTCCTTTTTAAAATATTGATAAGATATCTTAATCAGGAGACAGTGCTTTGCTTTTTGTCCGTTTATTATAAACTGTTTACCTGAAAAAGAGCGCACTATCCCTGTAAACAGCTAAAACGTTACCTTTCATCAGATGAAGTGTCGTTGTTTTCCAGCTCATTGTGTGCTCCTTTCCTGTCCATTTGATATTAGATTATCACAGAAATCCGCGGACTACAAGAATTTCTTAAAGTGAGGTTCCTTTCTTCGGAGCAAAGAAGCCTTTCTTATTCGTATGCTCCAGCTCCAACAGAGCAATTTTCTTATTCGTATGCTCCAGCTCCAGCAGAGCAATTTTCTTATCCATCCCCCTGCATAACCCGTCAGGCTGCCGTTCGTTCTCACCACACGATAGCAAAGGATAATAATGGAAACCTCGTTGTGTCCCACCGCCCCGCCTATGGCCTGGGCAGACATGGAAGGCGTGTTTTGCATAGCCGCCAGTTGTTTTGCAATCTCTCCGTATGTAGTTGTCTGCCCGTATGGAATATACTATTGTGATAATATTTGTCAAGGTGCTTTTCACCCAAATGTTACAATATCTTGATGTGAAGTCCTCACATGACTGAAGTCACGTGCTTCCAGACGCTTTAAGCGTCAGACTAAATATCGGCGGATACGCCTGTAACTTAGGATGTGCGCAGTTATGCGCTTTTTCCTGCCAGATATGGCAGGTCCCCACACCACAGGTAGTCCGCTGTATATCTGCCTGCAGTTATGCTGCTTTTAAAACTTCCATCTGTAAACAGAGTTCCCTTAAGTCTGCATAAGTGCATGAGGTTCTACGCTTTACCGAAGGGACTTTTGCCTCCAGCAAAGACCTTTCCGTTGCCGGAAGGGGTTTTAAAAGTTCTCTTATAAAATATCTTGCACCGATATTATAAGCTGCTGATAAGTCACAATTGTATCTTTTTCCTGTCTGAAACGTACAAAGGCTATGGTTTTTCGGGTCACGGAGCACCTGGCCAGAACCATCATACGCCAGTCTGCTGGTATTCCACGCACAGACTCTTGAAACCCTTATTCCTTTTCTGTGTGCCTGGTGTCCGCATCTTTTCTGGATCTCCCGCTTTCTCCACAGGTGCAGCTTCTGTTTGTTCTTTCCGGATATCTTCCCCTGCATTTCCAGATATTCGAATACAATAACGTCAGCATGGTTTTCTTCTGCATATGCTGCAACTGCCCCTGCGATTTTTCTGCCAAGTTCTGTGTTCAGGCGTTTCGTATATGCCCACCTTCCCCCTGCCTGTGCAGGGCCGTGTTCCCGCTGGAATTTTCGGATCCGTCCCAGTGTACGGTACATCCGGTCTTTTTCACTGGGGAAATTGATGAATTTTCTTCCCAGGACAGTTCCGTCTGGCCGCATAATAGTACAGACCGCATCGGTATTGATCCCCAGATCCACGCTGCAGACTACCTGATTTTTTACCGGTGTTTTTGTAAGTGTTACTTCCTTCGTATAAGAAAAACGCAGGAAATATTTACGGTGCTTTTTCTCCAATGTTGGGGCAGATGCCTTTTCCCCATACCAGTTCTTCCGGAGATATTCCATATCTGTATGCAAAAGCCGCACCGGAAACCATTTCCAGTCATGGCCGTCATACAGTTTCAGGTATGCCTCATCTTTTCCCGCTTCCCCTTCCCGGTACATCACTCCGCGGTAAAAAACTGGCATGGCATGGTTTTCATACACAAGCCTGGGCTTTCCGGCTCTTTTCCCTTCTTTTTCCCATAATTCCATCCGTGTTTCATAAGAGGATACCGTTCCAAGCGCATGCTGGATGGCAGACCTCCTGAGATAGGATGGCATCTTGGGAAAGCGGAGGTCAAAATCAAAGCGGGCGGAATTCTTTTTTGTCGTATGCACCAGATGCTCTGCAACATTAAACCGCCTTTTTGCATCCGGAATTACAGACAGCTCTTCCCACGCTTTCCCATATACTTCGGTCAGATAACAGACAGCGGAACGGTAAATCCCCAGCGTCTGGCGAAGCGGGATATTCTGTTTTCGTAATTCCACACCATAGCTGGATACTGTCTGCATCTCTTTTCCTCCGGTCAGTAATTGTATTTTTTATCAGAATTTTTTCTTTTCTTTTCCCTTCTGCCCTTCAATATAGGCAAGTACCTGCTCCTGTCACTGACCGTTATGGCACAGTAAGACGGATTCCACAGATGCCCGCCCCACAGTTCGTTCTTTAATTCCGGATGTACCAGAAACATCCGGCGTGCAAGATTCCCTTTCATAATTTTTATCATATCGGAAAGAAAAGCAGATATTCGCAATCCGCTACGCTACTTGCTCATAACCGTATAACTGCTATGCAGTCATACGGTTAAACTGGGGCTTACAATTTACAAGCAGATGAATATGGTCCGGCATAACCTCCATGGCCAGAATCTGAAATTTATATTCTTCTGCAAGATCCTGTAACATTTCTTTACATTCTGTATCGATTCCGTCTTTTAAAACCTTTTTTCTGTATTTCGTGCACCATACAAGATGGTACTGCAGGGAATAGACATATCCTCTACCATACGTAAACTCATTTTGATTTATATTAAAAATATCTTTTTCCATATAGGTATTATACCATACGCATCCATTTATATAAACATTTGTTCTGATGTTTTACAAAAAAATTGGCGCGTCTAACTCATCACTGAAGTAACGAGAATGCGACGCGCAGTTATTCAACAAGAACCAACCTTCTCAAGCCTCTATGATAGAATAATAAATCCATATAGTAGTCCTTGCCATCCAGTACAAAATGTTTCTGTCTTGCTAAAAATGCAAAATCCGATCCCATTTCCAGAATAAATTTTTCTAATTCTGCAAGAATAGCATTTTCTAAATCTTTTTCACTATAAGTATCACGTAAACCGAGAAAATCAAGCATATATGGATCTCTGTAAAAAAGATCCAGACTCATTTTTCCATCATCTCGTAATTCCGCAATTTCATTTTTAATCGTTTCTTCTGGTTTCTTCGATATTGCAGTTCGTTCATAAAGCATGGATTTTTTTCTTTCACGCAGTGTTCGCACTGACCAGTTTTCCTACATACACATTGCAGCATAAAAATCTCTTTTTAACTCATCTTGTATTGGCAGAATCTCTACAAAATGCGACCAGGTCAATTGTTGCGACAATGTCGCAACTTTTTCGAAGTCAGGAAATTCCTGATAAAACTTAATCATTCTTGAAATTGATGTTTTATCAAATCCCAAACCATACTCCTGTTCCAGCCGTTTACTGACTTCTGCAACAACCTTTTTTCCATACTGAGGCTTATTATTTCCAGTTAACTCCACACTAAGTCTTTTTCCAATTCCCCAATTAAGAGAAATAATGGCATCATTCACAACTTTTTTTACATTAGTTTTCTTTTCTCTGATTAATGCATTTATTTCATCGTAAATGTTATCAATATTATTTGCTACTATTATCTCTTTTTTCATTATTGATTCCCTTCTATAATTTGAAATGCCAACTTGGCATTTCAAAATCGTACCAACACCCATGCAAACATCCAAAGTGAGCGTGGAATTCTGAAATGGCAGACACGTTCGATCCAGACAAGGGATTTTTGCGGCCAAAAATAAATTTCATCTTTCATAGAAAAAAGGATCCTACGCAAGGTGGAAAGCTAACAAGCCTTATCCTTGCAGGGATCCTTTCAATTGCTACTGAGGATGCCGAAATGTGATATTAACCGACAGCCCCTTCTGCTTTACTTTATTCTATATTCTATAGCTTTTTGTAATCCGTTCATTCGACAACCTCTATCTGGCACGCTTTCATGACCTTCAGTGCAGTCTCATGACTTTCCGGTGTTACCCCTGCGTATCTCGTTTAAATACGAGCTACACCGGTTCTCTTTGCTGCCTCAGCAACCGCTTTGGCTACCGCTGGTCCTACTCGCTTATCAAATGCCTTCGGAATGATATACTCCGGAGAAAGTTCCTCATCTGTGATCAGATTTGCAAGTGCTTCAGACGCTGCCAATTTCATTTCGTCATTGATTTCTTTTGCCCTCACATCAAATGCACCACGGAAGATTCCCGGGAAAGCAAGTACGTTGTTGATCTGGTTCGGGAAATCACTTCTTCCTGTGGAAACAACTTTTGCTCCGCCTGCCTTTGCATCATCCGGGAAAATCTCCGGAGTCGGGTTCGCACATGCAAAAACAACTGCATCTTTGTTCATGGTCTTAACCATCTCTGTTGTAACAGCACCCGGTGCTGAAACACCGATAAATACATCAGCGCCAACCAGCATCTCTGCAAGAGAACCGGATTTTTTAGCCAGGTTAGTAACTTTAGCCATTTCTTCTTTGATCGGATTCATGCCTTCCGGGCGTCCCTCGTAGATTGCACCCTTTCTGTCGCAGAGAGTGATATCTTTGAATCCTGCTGTCAGAAGGAGACGTGCAATAGAAATTGCGGCAGCTCCTGCTCCGTTCATAACGATACGAACATCTTCTTTTTTCTTTCCTACAACCTTCAGTGCGTTGGTCAGACCGGCAAGAGTGATAATCGCTGTACCATGCTGATCGTCGTGGAAAATCGGGATATCACATTTTTCTTTTAATTTCTTCTCAATTTCAAAACATCTCGGTGCTGAAATATCTTCCAGATTTACTCCGCCGAAAGAACCAGAGATCAGATAAATTGTATTAACGATCTCATCTACATCATTGCTCTTGATACAAAGAGGGAATGCATCTACATCGCCAAATGCCTTGAAAAGTACACATTTTCCTTCCATTACCGGCATTCCGGCCTCTGGTCCGATATTTCCAAGTCCAAGAACAGCTGAACCGTCAGTTACTACCAGACACATGTTCCATCTTCTGGTAAGATCATAAGATTTATCCACATCCTTCTGGATTTCGAGACAAGGCTGTGCAACACCTGGTGTATAGGCAAGTGACAGATCATCCTTATTTTCTACAGGTACTCTTGTTACAACTTCAATCTTACCTTTCCATTCTCCATGCAGTCTTAAAGATTCTTTTGCATAATCCATTTCTATTGTCCTCCCTGGTATCTTAAATTTTGCGAAACCGTATCATTCGACTCTTCTATTGTTGCTGTTCACTCCGTTCACAGCAATCTTCTAATCTATTAATAATTACCGGTAAAGAATTTGCTTTCTTTTGGAAGCTCATATCCATCAAAATATTTATTAAAGTCAAGTCCGAGATATCCACACAGATTAGCAAGTTCGACCATCGTATTATCGTTTACAGGTAATCCATGCTCTCTTCTATCTTTTTCTGCCAAAACTTCTTTTTCACCATGTGTATAAATACGATCTTTGCCTTCTGCCTTCGGACTTTCTCTCAAAGCTTCCAGGTATTCTGAAAAGTGTCTGCGGATTGCCTGAGGATCACCAAATGCAGCTGGATCGATTGCCATAAATCCATGACAGATTCCTGTTTTATCCGGGAATGTGCAGCAATGATCCGATGTAACACCCATAGAAAGAATGGAACTGAATAGTTCACACAGCATACCATATCCATATCCCTTGTGGCTTCCTGTAACCTCTTCATTTCCACCAAGGGGCATGATTCCACCGCCCTTCTTTGCAACAATATTGGAAAGGACATCCGGTGCATTTGTACTTGCATGACCATCTTTGTCCAGGACCCATCCATCCGGAAGTGGTTTCTCCATTTTGTTGTACATTTCGAGTTTTCCTCTTGTAACTACCGTGGTAGAACAGTCAAAGAAAAACGGATATGGGTCTGCCGGCATAGCTACTGCGATTGGGTTTGATCCAAGCATGGCTTTTTTGCCAAACGTAGGAACCATAATAGCCTCTGAATTTGTACAGGCCATTCCCAGAAGTCCCTCATCGCACGCCATCTTTGCATAATATCCGGCGATACCGAAATGATTGGACTCACGGGCAGTTACAATTCCAACTCCGGTTTTTTTGGCTTTTTCGATCGCTTTTTTCATTGCATAAACGGAAATAAGCTGTCCCATTCCATTATGACCATCAATCACTGCAGATATCGGTGTTTCAAATACAATTTCAGGCTTTGCCTGCGGATGGATCGTTCCCTTTTCGATTCCCTTATGATAACGCACCATTCTCTGCATACCATGACTTTCTATTCCATAAAGATCAGCCGTAAGAAGCACATCCTTGATCTGATTGCTTTCTTCCTCTGTAAAACCAAACGCCTTGAATACGTCTCCGCAAAAATGATTCAGTGTCTCATATGACCATTTCACATATCCCATTGTTTCGCCCCTCTTTCCGGTATTACCTATTTTATTTATTGGCATTACCAATTTGTATTTTGATTATACCATTGGTATTACCAAAATACAATAGAGGTTATATCAATTTATCCTGTAAAAATGTCCAAAATTTCTCAGGATTTTTTTTGCATTTCTTCCATATAACGTTCAATCGTATCCATATGTTCGGACATACATCGTTCTGCCTGTTCTGCATCTCCGTTGATGATTGCCTCAACAAGCCGATGATGCTGGTCATCAACCTCTCTGGCAGAATTATTCTTTTTCATAATGTAGTCTCTCGTCCCGGAAACAATATTCTCAGTAAGCTGATCCGCTGCCGCAAGGACACTGTAAACCATCGGGTTATCTGCGATTTTTGCAATCTTTTTGTGAAGTTCGCGATCCAGTTCACCCCGTATCTTTTCATCTTCTGCGGCATCCAGCCGTGCAAGAATCACCCATAATTCTGCTGCATCCAGCGGTGTGCACTTTCGCGCCGCAAGAATTGCCGCTTCTCGCTCTAATGCCGCACGGAACTGCTGATTCTGGCACAGATATCCATTATTTAATTTAAAAAGTATGGATAAGGGTTCAATCAGCCAGGTATCCAGATTCTCCGTAATATAATTCCCGCCTCCCGGCACCGGCTTGACTATTCCCAGCAATTCCAGTGCTCTCAAAACTTCTCTGACTGCCGGTCTGGACACTCCCATGATCTCCGCCATTGTCCGCTCCGCCGGAAGGGCAGCTCCCGCTTTGAGACTGCCATTCTGAATGTTCTCTATGATCTGATTTAAAATCCCGTTGAAAGCCCGTTCATCTCTAATTTCTTTAAACATGCTCCATTCCTCCACATCCCATTTCCGTCCGTGTATTCTTACAGGCGGTATCATTTTTTCACCGTCTTTCCCATACATTTTATTCTTGGTACAACTGTACAGTACGACAGATATTTCTTATAATATAGCATTCCTGACAGTTTACAGCAAGTGGAATGGATTTTGACCAAGTTGCTGTGAACGGAGCGAACAGCAATCACAGGATTCATTAAGGAATATATGCATCTTTAACAGCGTTGAATAATTTCTGCAATTATGCTAATATTTTTATAAGCCAATCACATTAAGAAGCTGGTTTAACACTCTGCGATGATTAGGCGGCTATGAGGCCATGCTCCGTCTATGTAAACTCAAAAAAAGACCAACAGCCATATTCATAAGTAATTATGATACGACCATTGGTGCTTATCTTGCAATCAACTAAAACATTCCCAGTCTGTCGGACTATAGAAATCCGACAGACTGGGAATGTTTTAATTATACTGTTTCTTAATTTCAATCACAATAGAGCCATCCTCTTTTGTTTTTTACAATACTAATTATACTTTATTTTTTTGAAAAATGTAAGCAATTTTGCTTGGCTCTGAACAGTTACATTTCAACAAAGAAAAACGAATAGCAGGTAAACTGGATTTACGCTCACTTGCTACTCGTTTGTGATTATTATATTTCCTGTTTTTCCAAAAGTCAAATAAATTTTTCTTGCATTTTCTCTTCTCTTTCGTTTATAATATGCCTGAAAAAACAATAATTATAAAAAAGCCGGCTTGTAAAAGCGTGAAATCATGAGGATTTGCTTGTCCTTACAGATTTCACGCTTCTTTTTTTGCAATGCCACAAGGAGGTCTTATGAATCCCAGAAACAAACTGGCAGAAATACCAATCCGTCCTTTACTGTACACAATGGCTATTCCATTGATGCTCTCTTTACTTGTGCAATCGCTCTGTGCTGATTGGCTGCTCTCACCCCGGCAATCCGATCTTTCTTTTTATCCGGCAGTGGTTCTTTTTCTTCCAACTGCTTCAGAATCACTTCTTCTCGTTCTCTGGCTGCCTTGTCCATTTCCAGAAGATGCTTTCCAATAGTGTCCTGCAGAAACATAACCTGATACAGAGAATTTTTATGATTCTTCAGATAATCTCTATGTAAGAATCCATACTTGCCAAGTTGCTCCATCTGCTCACCGGATTTATAGGTGAGATTTGGAATCAGGTATCCATTTACATTCGTATACGTTATATAAATAGGACATTCACAATCCGCTTTGACTCAACTGAAAATACAGAGTTGGGAATTTTCTGTTCTTATGCTGTCAATATCTCAAGAATTGCCCCCAGAAGAGCCGGGCTCAGATTCATCGCGGCAAGAGTAATGACTCCTTCTTTGCCCATGGATTCAACGACTGTCTGGATCTCAGATTTCAGGTTGTATGGAATTTGTGCTTTCTCCAGGAAATTATAGCAACGTCCTGCCACATCATTCTCAGCAATTACAAGTCCTTCTACAAATGTAATAGCAATCTCTTTGGATACTGCTGTCTCTGGCACTTCCACGGTCAGCGCTGCAGCTGCTTTGTTGTAGGAAACTTTTGCCGGGATCTCTTCGCCATCAGCAATTACTTTGCAACATGCTTTTTCTACACCCATAAATACAACTTTCCAGCTTCTGCTTTCCGAAATAACAGATACATTACCCAGTGCTTTTCCGATCACAAATGTATCTTCTTCTCCACCTGTAAATGTCAGCTGAGTAGCTACCCAGTTTTCTTCTTTATCCACCGGTGTATCTCCCTGATCCTCCCACAGAGTGAAGCTTCCGTCTTCTGCCGGGAATACACGTACCTCCATCGCCTTCGGGTTGTCTGTGCTGCTGTCATAGTCAGCCATATCTTTCATCGGAACGATGGCTCCGGCTTTCATCAGAACCGGCAGATCTTCTACGCCTCTCCACAGATCCAGCATACGTCCGCCCTGATATACCATACCGGTAAAAAAGTCAGCCCACATACCTTCCGGCAGCCATGTATGAGCTTTTGCCGCACGTGTTTCCGGATCCTGCTTTTCTGTAATCGGAGATACCAGAAGTTCAGAACCGAAATAATATTCGTTTGGTACCTGATAAGCCTCGTCACGCTCCGGCTCCAGATAATACATCGGCTGGATCAACGGAAGATCCTCATAATTTGCTCTCCGGTTCATGGTATACAGATATGGAACCATGCCATGACGCAGACGCAAGTATTCTTCCATCACGCTCTGTGTGATCTTATCGAATTTCCATGGTTCTTTTCCATTAAACGGATTATCCGTGCTGTGCAAACGGTTGATCGGAGAGAATACTCCATACTGCACCCATCTTGCCATTAGTTCGTCATCCCGGATACCCATCATATGGCCACCGATATCATGACTCCACCATCCATATCCCACATTGCTTGCGGTATTGGTAAAATATGGCTGGAATGCCAGGCTTTCCCAGCTGATCACAGTATCTCCTGAGAAACCAACCGGATATCTGTGACTTCCCACACCTGCATATCTGGAGAATGTCAGCGGACGATTTCCTTTCCAGCTGCTATCCAGATAATGATAATGATTCAGCATCCACAAAGGATCCAGTCCCGGTACTTTCGTAACCGTTCCCTGCTGCCAGTCAAGCCACCAGAAATCTACTCCTTCTTCCTCCAGCGGATGATGCAGATCCTTCAGATACACTTCCATAAAATGAGGATCTGCCGGATCAAACTGTACCGCAATCTCGCTTGCAGGATCAATGCCCATCTTTTCAGCGATGGAAGGATACAATTCTTCATAAGCACGGATACCATCTGCCGGATGTACGTTCAATGTGATTTTCATATTATGTTCATGCAGCCAGCTCATGAAGCCTTTTGGATCCGGGAAGAAGTTCTTGTTCCAGGTATATCCTGTCCATCCGCTTCCGTATTTTGGATCCACGTCATCAACCAGATGCCAGTCCATATCCACCACTGCTACAGAGAATGGCAGTTTTTCATCTTCAAAACGCTCTACCAGTTCTTTATATTCTTCTTCTGTATATCGATGATAACGACTCCACCAGTTACCGAGCGCATACCTTGGAAGCAGCGGCTGTTTTCCGCACAAATAATAAAAATCTTTCAGACAATCCAGATAACGATGGGCATATCCGAAGAAATACAGATCTTCACAACTTCCCTGTCTCGGTGCTACCCAGCCATCTTCTGTCAGTGCCATGGAATGACTGTCATCTACTACGGAAAAACCATTTCTTGAGAGAATACCATGCTCCATAGGAACTTTTCCAGCGTATTTCTCATTCATTGGAGTGTTTCCCTTCCCGTATGCATCATCACTCAGTTTCATGATTCCGTCGCATCCGTCCAGAGTACGTGCAGTTCCCATCAGATCCTTCGGTTCCTGTCCATAATTCCAGTTTCTTCCCCAGCCGCCTCCGCCGCCTACAACTTTAATAGACAGACCATTGGCTGCAAAAGGTTTTCTGTTGTAGTGGATTTCCAGAGAATCTGTAAAGATTGCCAGTTCATTTTCATCTTCCACAACTTTAAACTCCGGTACCGGGAAGTCACGATTTAAAATAGACTGTGTTGCACGGTCTTCGAACACACCTCCCTCGTTATATTCCAGACGTACCAGCGCTGATGTCAACATAGTGATTCGGTAGCAATCGCCCTGAATGATTGCTTCTTTTCTGCTCATCGGATGCGCTTCCAGTTTGTATCTTTCCATTCCCATTTTGTATAAACCTCCATAAATGCTAAACACACTGTTCCCTGTAAACCAGTTGATATGATTCGATAAATATTACCATCCACAATCCCATGCTGATAATTTGGTGATGGTGACATATCATAGACTACACCATTAATCTTCTCTTCTTTTGTGTAGTCATCTTTCAGTAATGACATGCTATCACCTCTCAGCGAGTCTTGCTATAACCTCATTATAATATAAGTAATATTTGTTCAGCAACTTATTTTTGATTCTGATAAGCAGATATGAAATATCACCCTTACGTACATTATATCCTCGTTAAATATCTTTTTCCACCAACTATCACTTGTTATTATAAAGCGGACATTCGCAATCCGCTTCGCTACCTGCTCATGAATAAATCCTGGATTGTTCATGAGAGAATCACATCCAATCCAGGATTATCTATCCTTTCTTTTTTTATAAAGATACTCCTGCTTCTGCAGATCTATAAAAAAGAACTGTAATGCGGGTTATTTACTACATTCCATAATGATCTTCTCACATCTGTCGTATCCAAGCTCCGAGCTGTTCAGGCACAGCGTATAATTGCTGGTTTTTCCCCATTTCTGCTCCGTATAAAAGTTATAATTTGTCATCCGTCTTCTGTCCGTGTCTGCCATCATTTTGGCTGCTTCCTTCTCATCCACATTGTGTAAATGACTGATTCTCTGTATCTTTTCCGGCATATCCCCATGAATAAATACATTCAGCACATCGTCCCGGTCTTTCAGGATATAATCTGCATTTCTTCCAATGATCACACAAGGCTCTTTCTCTGCCAATCCCAGTATAACCTTTCTCTGTGCCTCATATACCATATCTTCCACTGACCTTCCTGTGATATCACGTCCGGCAAGCGCATATGCAAACAACCCCTTTTTCGGAGCCAATTCTGCACTTTCCTGAATATACTCCTGCGATAAGCCGGATTTTTCTGCAATCTGCCCGATAATACTTTTATCATAATAAGCAATTCCAAGCTTCTTTGCGACCTCTTCTCCGATAAAAAAGTGTGCGCCTGACATATAAGCTGGACTTACGCTGACAGGCTACACACTTTTTTATGGCAATACTATATTTAACAAACGAAAACGAGCTGCGGGAAAACTGGTCTTACGCTTACCCGCCGCTCGTTTCTCGTAATTATATTTCCTGTTTTCTAAAAAGTCAAACAAAATTTTTCTTGCATTTTCTCTTCTTCCTCGCTTATAATAAATCCGAAGAAAAAAATAATCATAACAAAAGCCGGCTTGTAAAAGCGTGAAATCATGAGGATTTGCTTGTCCTTACAGATTTCGCGCTTATTTTTTTGCAATGCCGTAAGGAGGTCTTATGAATTCCAGAAACAAACTGGCTGAAATGCCAATCCGTCCTTTGCTGTACACAATGGCAGTTCCCCTGATGCTGTCTTTGCTTGTACAGTCACTCTATAACATCGTTGAGCAATATCTTTCCAGCAATCGCAACTGTTACGGACAGATAGCCGGTGCCATCGCTGAACCACTATACAAAATTCTCTCCTTGCCGATTGGCATTCTTATTCCGTAAAAGTATAACGTACAAAAGAACCCTGATTATCTCCTGTCACTATTACAACATCTCCGCTCTCATTGCATGTGGATTCAAGAATCGGGAATCTTCCATTCTCTTTTACATATGCTTCCGGACTGTCTGCTTCTGCCTCGATTAACGTTTTTTTACTGTATTTGTCTCCACCACACGGATTTATTTCCTCAATAAAAATTTCATATTCATTCATATACGGTCCCTCCTAAGATTCATTTGTAACTGTTCAGAGCCAAGCAAAATTTCATAAAACAGGCGGAAAATGCTTGCATTTTTAAGCCTGTTTTTGAAATTTTATTTAGCGGATACGCCACACCGACGAAATGCGTAGCATTTTGGAGGTTGGCTCTGAACAGTTACATTCATTTTATAAAAGCGAGCAGCATATATGTTACTTTTGGCACCATTACACTACTCGCTGTTATTTCTATTATAGAACCGTTTCATTTTAATTTCAAAAGTAGTTTTTACCAAAAATACCTGTGAAATTTCCTTTAACTGTCAGAAATTATCCTTCTCAATTCTGAGCATACGATATCCGATACCGATATGAGTCTGAATATATTGCACTCCGGTTTTTTCAGGTTCCAGTTTTTTCCGCAATGTTGCCATAAAAACTCTGAGAGACGCAACATCATTTTCTGAACATCGCCCCCAGATTTGCTGGGTAATATACGTATGCGTCAATACCTTTCCCACATTATGGGATAAAAGACAGAGCAGCTTATACTCAATAGGAGTCAAATGTAATTCTTCTCCCTTCAGATATGTGCAGCCTGCCGTATAATCTATCTTTAATCCACCATTTTCAAAAACAGAGGTTTCCAGATATTCCCCTGTCTGTATTATGGCCAGCCGCCTTTGCGTGACACGGATACGCGCAAGCAATTCATCTACCGAAAATGGTTTTGTAATATAATCATCTGCCCCTGCATCCAAAGCTTCTATTTTATCTGTATCCTCACTTCTGGCACTAATCACAATAATCGGCATATTCGACCAGGTACGAATTTTCTTGATTACCTCTACGCCTTCCATATCAGGAAGCCCAAGATCCAGAAGAACAATATCCGGATTATGGGATAAAGTCTCCATAATAGCTGCAGCTCCGTTTTCTGCTGCAAGATATTTATAATCATGTGTTTTTAATGTAGTAACAATCAGGTTACGTATGGGCCGGTCATCCTCTACCACCAGAATTACCGTCTTATTCATTTAATGTCACCTCACTTAATGGTAAAGTAAAAGTAAAATTGCAGCCATGCGGTTCGTGCTCCGTAAGGGTCAGGGTTCCATTATGCGCTTCTATAATAGAATGGCAAAGCGCCAGGCCAAGTCCCAGACTTCGATGACTATCCGCAACTGTTGTTTTCCCTGTATAAAACATTTCAAAAATATGCTGTTTCATTTCCTCCGGGATTCCAGGTCCGTTATCTTCCACACTGATCTGTGCTTTTCCATCTGTTTTGGTTCCCCGAATACAGATTACAGAACCTGCCGGCGTATATTTTATCGCATTATCAATTAAATTTACCAAAACCTGTATAATAAGACGTACATCCATACGTGCAAGAACAAGCTCTTCACAGTCTGCCATAATTTTATAATCATCATGTTTCCGGCTGATATGCCTCAGGGCTTCTGCAATCACTTCATCTAAAAGCTGATCTGTAAATTTGAATTTCAATCTTCCATCATTCAGTCTGGTAATAGAGAGTAGATTCTCCACAACTCCGATCAGCCATTCAGAATCGTCATAAATGTCTGTATAAATCTGATGTTTTGTAGCTTCATCCAGACGATTGCTGTTGCTAAGCAGCATATCTGCATTACCGGAAATGGAGCAAAGCGGAGTCCGAAGATCGTGAGAGATTGCCCGAAGAAGGTCTGCCCGAAGCTGCTCATTTTTTGCCAAAACTGCATTTTTCTCTTTTTCCATGGCATTTTGTGCGTTTTCCATTGCAAGTGCGCATTCATTTATTACAGACAGCAGGATGCTGTATTCAAAAGAGTCCAGTGTTTCTTTTTGCAGCGGTATCCCAATTACACCGTAAACATTATTGCCGCCTCTGATTGCCAGATACAGACATTTGGCCTTAGGGAAATGGTGTGTGGATGCACCGGCACGTTGTCTGTTTTCATATGCCCATCTGGCTGTCTGCTGTTCCTCCGGTGTCAAAAAATCTTCCGTGCACTCTTTTTCCCCGGAGAAAAGCTTTCCCGCTGATAAAGTTCCATTTTCCACAACATATGCTGTAATATTGCGGTTTAATAAGCGAAGAAGCTGTGTACAGGTAACATCAAGGATCTCCGTTTCTCCTTTTGCCTTTTGCAGCAGACGGTCTGTATCGAACAGAATCTGCGTACGAAACGCAAGCTGCGCAGACAGTTTTGCATGTGTTTTCAGCTTCGCTGCAAGCGCTCCCGTAAGTACAGATGAAATAAGCATGATGAGAAAGGTCACCGGATAGCCCACCGCATACGTCTGAAAAGACATCTTTGGTTCTGTCAGGAAAAAACAAAATAAGAATACACTTAAAACAGAGCCGGCTACACTGCAAAGATAACCATCTGTCACAATTGAAGTAACCAAAACTCCCAGAATGTATATCGTTACAATATTCGTATCCGTGAAATTCAATTTCTGAAACAACAGACCGATTAACGTGCATGCTGCAAATATGAAAGCTGTCAGAAAATAATCTTTTGCAGACGGTTTTTCCAAATACCATACAAACGGCCGTTTCCGGTAGGGTCTGGTTTGTACCGCATCCGGAATAATATGAATATCAATATCCGGTACAATTTCAATCAGCTTTTCCGTCAGAGTTACTTTTCCAAAAAAGTGGTTTCGTCTGGCGTTGCTTTGTCCGATTACTATTTTAGTAACGTTGGATAACCTGGCATACTCTGCAATCTGCACCGGGATATTTTCCCCGTGAGTCATCACGATTTCCGCTCCCAGCATTTCTGCGTACCGAATATGTTCTTCCAGCTTTTCTTTATCTGAATCTTCTGACTTTTTACCGGTCCGTACATACAGAGCAGTAAAACGTGCCTGCAGCACATTTGCCATTTTCGCTGCTGTATCTATTATTTTTTGATTTGAGGGCGCCGCAGACAGACAAACAAGGATATGTTCATCTGTGTTTTTATTGTTCATTTTTAAACTCATCCTGCCTGCCTCCCTTTCCTGCTGTTTGGGAAATTATATCATGCGACTGTGTTATGGTCAAAAATCTTTTTTACATCCAGGAACCGCCCGTCAATAATTATGATTTCGGCTTCTTTATATTCTTTTTTACACTCATGAACCTTTCTTAACAATTCTTCGTCTGAAAGAGTATCCAGAAACAGCATCTTTGGTGAATGCTGTTTCTCTTCTGATTCGTCTTTCATAGATTCCTGCATCAGGTTCAAAAGCTGATCTGCTTTATTGGCAACATAAAATCCAAATCCAAATATACAAAATACTGCAGCTGCCAGCACTGCCTGTTCCATTCCAATCACCTCTTTACTGTACTCTTCATGACAACCAGGCTATATGCGGAAGCACTTCTGAAGAGCCCTGTATTCCCCTAACACCAGTAATTTACTATTTTCTTCAAAATGCGTATCCGGCGAGATTGCAATACTGAACTCTCTTTCATTTTTTACTGCCAGAATATTAATTTTGTAGCGTTTTCTGATATCCAGTTCTCCTACTGTTTTTCCAACCCATTCTTTCGGCATTTCAACCTCAAAAATTGCATGGGAAGCATCCACCTCCATATAGTCGAGGATATGGTCGTCTGTGTAACGGATCGAAGCCCATTTTGCAACCTGCTTTTCCGGGTAAACTACTTTATCGGCACCATTGCGCAGAAGGAATTTTTCCTGAACATCGCGTTCAGCCCTGGATATCACCAGTTTTGCTCCCAGTTCTTTTAGAAGGGAGGTTGTTTCAAGAGAATTTTGAAAGCTTCCCCCAATCGTCACGAAACAGATATCGTAGTTTCCAATCCCAAGAGACTGTAAGAATTCAGCATTGGTGCTGTCCCCGATCTGGGCACTGGTCACAAACGGCAATACCTTGTCCACCCTTTCTTCATTCCAGTCAACCGCCATAATTTCATGCCCCAGCTGGCTTAGCTGCGTAGCAATATGTCTTCCGAATCTTCCAAGTCCAATAAGCAATATACTTTTCATAATATTATTTTTCTCCTTCTCATCCAACTGTAATTTTTTCTATGGGAAGCTTTGCATTTTCTCCTTTTTTCCCGGAAAATACCGCATAAATCAAAGTCAGGCCGCCCACACGCCCCAGGTACATCAGTATAATCAACACAATTTTTGAAAACGTATGAAGTCCCGGTGTAATTCCCAGAGTCAGACCTACCGTACCAACAGCTGAAGCAGCTTCATACAGACAGTCTAAAAGAGGAAGACCTTCGTATACACTTATTGCAAGCCCGCCACAAAAAAACAACGTAAAATAAAGCATAGCTATCGTTGCTGCATTTTTTATCACATGACACTCCAATCTTCGTCCAAACGCTCCTGCATTCTCCTGGCTTCGAAATATAGCAATTGCATTTAAAATAAGTACAGTAAAAGTTGTTGTTTTCATACCTCCTGCTGTAGAACCAGGCGAACCACCGATCAGCATCAACAATATCATAATCGCTTTCGATGCTTCGCTCATCTCTGAAATATTTACCGTATTAAATCCGGCAGTCCTCGTAGTTACGGATTGAAACAAAGCAGCTAACAGACGTTTCCATACAGACAGGCTTTTCAGATCACAGATGAAGAAAAAAACTGCCGGAAACAAAATCAGACATCCTGTCGCCATGAGAATAATCTTGCTTTGCATACGGTAGCGTTTAAAATTCAGTTTATTTGTATAAATATCATCCCAGGTAAGAAAGCCGATTCCCCCTATGATGATCAACAGCATAATTACCACGTTTACGAGGATGTTTCCGGAATACCGCGTCAGAGATGGAAAGGTATTGGCTGCTGTCCCCAGGATATCAAATCCGGCATTACAAAAAGCAGAGATTGAATGAAAAACCGCCATCCAGATTCCCTTTAAACCATAATCCGGTAAAAAAACCGGTAGCAATAATAAGGCCCCGGCAACTTCAAGTAAAAAGGTTCCCTTTAAAATAAACTTTGTCAGCCTGACAATTCCGCCTACTTTGGGGGCCGAAATCGCATTCTGCATAGTACTTCTTTGCATAAGGGATATTTTTTTCCCTGAAAGAAGTGGTGCGGATGCCGCCACAGTTACCACTCCCAGCCCGCCTATTTGTATAAGTACAAGAATAACTGCCTGTCCGATCGGAGACCAGTAGCTTCCTGTATCCCTTACCACCAGCCCTGTAACGCATACCGCTGAAGTGGCTGTAAAAAGTGCCTCATGAAATGGAGTCGGCATTTTATCCAGAGATGAGAATGGCAGCATCAGCAAAAAGGTTCCAAAAAGAATCACACCTGCAAATCCCAGAATAATTAACTGAAAAGAGGTCATATGTTTTTTCTTACATAATTTTTCCGGCATAAATAATCATAACTCCTTACTAATGATCTCACAGCAAAACCTTCGTGATGCATTGTATTATATAGAATTGCTTTCAAAGATAGTATTAAGAGTCTTTGATTCCGCATTAATATTATATAAAGATGAAAAATCTGCTCCAAGAAAAACGTAGAACGATTTTTTCTTTTATGATATGATGTAATCGTTCAGCGCCAGACAAAATTTTGGAAACTGGCCGAAATGGTTACGATAAAATTCTTTTTACAGGTGGTTGGTGAGAGTATGAGGTACAAAATCGCGGTCTGCGATGACTCGGATGCAGACAGAAGCTATGTTTTGAATATGGTACACGCCTGGTCTGCGTGTGCAGGTCATACGGTGCAAACCGACGACTTTCCATCTGCCGAGAGCTTCCTGTTCCACTATGCAAAGGAATGCGACTATGACATCCTCCTGCTGGATATTGAAATGGGTGCGATGGACGGCGTCATGATGGCGAAAGAGCTGCGCAAAAGCAACGATACCATTCAGATCATTTTTATCACCGGTTACTCCGATTACATTTCAGAGGGCTATGAGGTGGCCGCGCTCCATTATCTGATGAAACCCGTAAAGGAAGAAAAGCTCCGGTCGGTGCTGAATCGTGCCGCAGAGAAACTCGCAAAGAACGAAAAGGTTTTAAATTTAGAGGTAAGCGGTGAAATGGTGCGTGTGCCAATCTATCAGATCCGATATGCTGACGTATTCGGCAACTATGTGACTGTTCACGCGCTATCGGATGTAACAGTGAAAATGCCCCTGGGCAGACTTGAAAAGCAGCTTGATGATCGTTTCTACCGTATGGGGCGTTCTGCTCTCGTGAATCTGACGCAGATCAGCCGCGTCACCAGAACAGAAATCCGGTTGATTGATGGAACAGCCATTCCTCTCCCACGTGGCGCATATGAGGGTGTCAATCGAGCCATCATCAACATGAGGTAGATACAGAAGAAATGCGGGTGGGCTTGATGAGTGCCAATCGAGCCATCATAAACATGAGGTAACGAATATGAGTGTATTCTCAAAGAAAATCGAAAAGCAGATTGCCTCCTATCAGCAGGAGCTGATCGAAACACATTACCGGGAGGTCGACAATATGTACCGCCAGATCCGTGGCTGGCGGCACGATTACCGAAACCACATCCAGACCATGAAGGCATACGCCGCCGCAGAGGATTGGGATTCCATCAAACGTTATCTTGACCTGCTCGACGAGGATCTGACCACCGTGGATACGGTCATCAAGACCGGCAATCCCATGACCGACGCCATTCTCAATTCTAAAATATCCCTTGCAAAGGCAAAGGACATCGAAGTCGTGGCAGATGCGCACATTCCCGTCAGGCTAAGGTCCTCGGAGATCGATCTGTGCTGCATCATCGGCAATCTCTTTGACAATGCCATCGAGGCCAGCATGAAGCTGCCAAAGGATCAGCGCCTCATCCGTGTATATATGGATATGAAAAACACCCAGCTCTATATTTCCTTCACAAATTTTACCGCCGGGAAGAAAATGCCAAAGCAGGGTAAGCTGTTCCGCAGCACCAAGGGCGATGGTCATGGCTTCGGCCTGGTGCGGATCGATGCCATCGTGGAGCGGCTGGACGGATATATCAGCCGGGGCAGCGAGGATGGAGCGTTTACCACCGAAATACTGCTTCCGCAGGCGTAAGAGACTGCAATTCATCACCCAGAAACAGCGATTCGTCCCCGGTATGTGCCGGGGGCGAATTTTTCATGCTATGATACGCTCGCGAGGTGAAATCATATGAAATACAGAGAAAAACCGAAATACAGCATCCGGCAGAATGTCTGCTTTATGGTGCGGACCGCCTGGGAAAAGCGCAGGCGGGTACTGATCCTTTGTATCGTGATCGCGGCCATTCAGGTGGCCCTGAATCTGGTACAGCTCTATGTCACACCGGAAATTCTGACGAAGGTGGAGCACGGCGCTCCCGTGTGGGAACTGCTAAAAACCATCTGGTTCTTTACAGCGGCACTATTTTTCTTACAGGGGGCCGCAGCGTATTGCGACGCCATTCGGATGCCCGCAGAGATCGATGTTCGCTGTGCCATCGTGCGCATGATCTCCCGAAAAAGCAGCGAAACGTCCTATCCCAACGTCCACGACCCAAAAATTCTGAAGCTGGAGAATCAGGCACAGCGGGCCACCAGCGGCAATGATGACGCGGCAGAGCATATCTGGCGGACGCTGACTGAGTTGCTGGCAAACCTCGGTGGTTTCGCCATATATCTGCTACTGCTCTCCCGCCTGAACCTCTTTTTGATCCTGCTGGTGATACTGACCGCCACGGCGGACTTCTTTGTCTCCCATTACATCGGCGAGTGGGAATACCGCCACCGGGAAGAGCGCGAGAACTATGACAAAGAGCTGTATTATTTTCTGGATCAGCCCAGACAGGTACGACTCGCCAAGGAGATTCGCGTCTTTGGCTTAGCTCCCTGGCTGCGGGAGCTGCGAGACAAATCCATGAAGGCACTCTCCGCCTTCATCACCCGCCGGGAAAAAACCTACCTCCGAGCAAATGCCGCCGACGTCGCGCTGACCCTTTTGCGCAACGGTATCGCGTATGCATATCTGATCAGACAAACACTGGCACAGGACTGGTCTGCCTCTACATTTTTGCTCTACCTCACCGCCGTCAGCGGCGCTGCAGCGTGGGTGACAGGTATCCTGACCCAGTGCAGCCAGCTTCATAAGGAGAGTATTGACCTGTCCAAAATACAGGAATATCTGAACATCCCGGAGCCTTTTTTGTTTGAGGGCGGTGCACAGCCGCCTGCAGCCAACGGATATGAGCTTCGGCTGGAGAATGTATCCTTCCGCTATCCGGATACCAAAAAAGACATCTTAAAGCAAATGAACCTGACCATCCATCCCGGCGAAAAACTGGCAGTGGTAGGACTGAACGGCGCAGGAAAGACCACCATGGTCATGCTTCTGTGTGGCTTCTATGATCCTACCGAGGGGCGTGTGCTGCTGAATGGGCAGGATATCCGGGAATTTGACCGCAGACAGTATTACCGCCTGTTTTCCGCTGTGTTCCAGGGCTTTTCCATCCTGGATACGACCATTGCAGAATGCGTTGCACAGACCGCCGAAAACATCGACACGGAAAAAGTCAACCGCTGTCTTGCCAAAGCCGGTCTTACAGAGACTGTCGCCAAATTTCCCCACGGTGTAAATACCCACTTTGGCCGGGATGTTTATCTCGATGGGGTGCAGCTCTCCGGCGGCCAGACCCAGCGGCTGATGCTGGCCAGAGCACTGTATAAGGACGGGCCTATTTTGATTCTGGACGAGCCGACAGCGGCGCTCGACCCCATCGCCGAAAACGATATTTACCAAAAGTACAGCGACATGACGGCAGGCAAGACCTCTGTGTTTATCTCCCACCGGCTGGCGTCCACCCGCTTCTGTGACCGTATCCTCTTTATCGCGGACGGCGGCATCGCCGAGGAGGGCACCCATCAGGAGCTGATGGCAAAGGAAGGCGCTTACGCGGAGCTCTTTGCCGTTCAGAGCCGCTATTATCAGGAAGGAGGCACGCAAGGTGAAGAAGAAAAATAAGGGCATAAGCCTGCGGGAAACCTTTGCCATCCACCGCCGGGCGGCACACGATATGCGTCTCATCGCGCCAGGCTGCTTTGCACCGTTTATCCTCCATGCCATAGCAAATGCAGCGTTCCCCTATGCAGTCATCTGGCTGTCTGCCCGGCTCATTGACGAGCTCTCGACCCTTCGCAGACCGGAAATCCTGGGCAGGTGGGTTCTTTGGATCGTGACCGTTTCTGCTGCTGCAGAGCTGCTCAAAGTCGTATTGGAACGGTGGAAAAATGTACAAAGCGAGCTGTTTAACCGGCAAGAGGAGGTTCTGTATACCGAAAAATTTCTGCAAATGGACTACTCTGACTGCGACAGTCAGAAAACGCGGGACCTTTTCTCCCAGATTCAGCAGAATACCAACTGGTCCGGCTGGGGCTTTTCCCATCTTAAAATGTACTGCACACAGACGGTGCAGGGCATCACCGGCATTTTAGGGGCTGCCGCTCTGACGGTAAGCTTGTTTACTCAAAAGGTCCCCTCCTCTGCGGGCAGACTGACCATTCTGAATCACCCGCTTTTCCTGGCGGGGCTCCTGCTGCTGATCGTCGCCTTCACCTGCCTTGGCCCGGTACTGGTCGGCAGGGCCAATTCCGTCTGGAATACGCTTGCGGAGAAGGTGCGCTTCGGCAACCGTCTGTTCAGCTACTTTGCTTTTCTGCAGCCGGGAAAAAAGGAAGAGGACATGGACCGCAGAATGTACCGTCAGAGCGAACTGGCGGAGCATTATGTCAGCACGGTGAACATCTTCGGCGTTGGCTCCCCTGTAGCAAAAGCATCCCAAACCATCGTAGGGCCAAGCAAAGCACTTGCCGCTGCTCTGTCTGCTCTTCTCTCCGGCATCGTGTACGTATTCGTATGTCTGAAGGCGCAAGGCGGTGCCTTCGGTGTCGGAAGCGTCACCCAGTATGTCAGCGCCGTGACCACATTTTCCGGCAACGCTGCTCTGCTGCTGAACACCGTCAGCCACATGCAGGCCAACGCTGAATTTCTCAGGATCATCTATACGTTTTTCGACATTCCAGACGCCATGTACCAGGGCAGCCTGACCACCGAAAAGCGGACGGATCGCCGGTATAACGTGGAGTTTAAGGATGTATCTTTCAAATATCCCGGCTCCGATATCTGGGCGCTGCGCCATGTGAACATGAAGTTTAAGGTAGGCCGGAGGCTTGCACTTGTGGGCGAAAATGGCAGCGGCAAGACCACCTTTATTAAGCTCCTGTGCCGCCTGTACGACCCGCAGGAGGGACAGATTCTGCTCAACGGCATCGACATCCGCAAGTACCGCTATGACGACTACATGGGCATATTTTCTGTGGTATTTCAAGACTTTCAGCTGTTGGATCAGCCCTTGGGCAGCAACGTGGCCGGCCGCGTCACCTACGACCGCGAACGGGCGAAAAAAGCGCTGCTCGATGCCGGCTTTGGAGAACGGCTTGCAGCGATGGAAAAAGGGCTGGACACCATGCTTTACAAGGAGCTGACGGAGGACGGCGTGGAGCTTTCCGGCGGCGAGGCACAGAAGATCGCCATCGCCCGGGCGCTGTATAAGGACGCACCGTTCATCATCCTCGATGAGCCGACGGCGGCTCTTGACCCCATAGCCGAAGCAGAAATTTACAGTAAGTTCAATGAGATTGCCGGTGACAGAACATCAATTTTTATCTCCCACCGGTTATCTTCCTGCAAGTTCTGCGATGAGATTGCTGTGTTCCACGAGGGCGCGGTCATTCAGCAGGGCAGCCATGCCGATTTACTCGCTGACAGCAGCGGCAAATACTGCGAGCTTTGGAATGCACAGGCACAGTATTACACAGAATAAATACCATTCCGTTATCATATGTCAGAAGGCCATACACTGCCATTGCAGAATAAATTTCTTCTTTCTATTCCATTTTCGACTATTTATCCGCCAAAAAGCAGTCTTCTTTATTCCCTGGCATTTTCCTAATCAAACAAAAAAAGAACAGCCCAGCCAGCTGCTCTTTTTTTATTTGATTCGAGTTAATGACATTATTTCCTGTATGTATTTGCGGAGGTAACATACGGGAGCGCTTTAAGTTAACTGCCGTTAATATAAACCCTTCCAGCCTCCTCCACAAGCCTCCCGGGGGGATATTTTCTCTGTGTTGGATATGAATAAATGGAATATCCTATTCCAATCAATCTACCCGTTCTGCTCTTTTTCTTACTCTTCCACATATTTTTTTACAAATGTCAAAAATTTCTTTGCTGTTTTTTCCATTTTCTGATCATTCCGGAAAAGGCAGACAAACTGAACCGACTGTTCCTCGTTTTCCAGCTGTATGGTATTGTGTGTGACAGATTTCTCACTGTGGCTGAGACAATTCGGACTGATATTGCACAAATTTGTTTTCTGCAGCATAGCCTGCATGATATAGTCACTGTTGGTCGTGACCTTCACCTGCAGCTTCCTTTTTTCTTCATCCTTTTTCTTCTGCTCTTTCCACAAAGAAATCCCTGAATAATAATCCTCCACGCCCTGAATCAAAAAAATTTCATTTCGGTTTTCATGATCCGTCTTATTTCTGCAGTACAATACTGTCTTTGCCTTTTTTAAAGTATAGTAACCGATATGATTTTCCTGAAACATTTTTTTCAGTTTTCCAAGCTGCGTTTCTTCGAAATAAGCAAAGCCAAGCTGATCCTGACTGGCAATAATTCTCCGCACGATCTCTCCGGCCGGCGCACTGATCACGTTATATTTCTCTTCTGCGCCCTCCTGTATATAGTACTCGCAGAATGCGTTAGCGAACCAGGAGCCCGGCTGAAAGGATACTCTGAGCTCCTCCGTTGCATCCTCTTCCGCACACTCCAGAATTTTTGCGCTGCATTCTACCATACTCAATGCATACTTGTAGATCTGCTTTCCCTTATCTGTCAGTTCGATGCCATGCTGCTTTCTTTCGAATACTTTTTTCCCCAGCTCCTTTTCCAGCGACGCAATCATCTTACTTACATTCGACTGAGAAGTAAACAGTATCGATGCTGCCTTACTGAAGGACTTTGTCTGTGCACACGCAACCATGCACTGTAATTGTCTTAATTCCATTGATCCTCTTTTCCTGTATTCCATCATTCATATGATGTTAATGTCGAAAGATGCCTTACGGCTTGTTCCGTACTTCGTACTCACACAATCCAGCATCTTCATATCACTCCACAGGCATCTGCCCGGCATTGTCTGCAGAATGTAAACTGACGCATCCAGCTCGCGGCCTGCATGCGCGCAGCGCCAAGCTCTTCCTGTGTCGGCGCTCTGTGACTGCTCATTTTTCCGCACGGAATCATCGGCATAATATTCATTACGGCAGCACCTGCTCTTTGTGCCATCCGGGCAATTGCGTCGATCTCCTTTTCGTTAACGCCCGGGATCAGAACGGTATTTACTTTTACCGTCAGCCCTTTTTCGCAGCTTTTAAAGAGGCCTGCCTGCTGACGCTCCAGAAATTCCTCCAGCAGCTCCTTTGGGTCTGAGTTCTCCTCTCTGCCCGGAATAGCGACCCGCAGATAAATTTTTTCTGCTGTCCCCACAGAAGCGGCATTGACTGTCACCGTCAGTGTATCAAGCCCTGCTTCCTTAAGCTCATCCACGCTTTCTTCCAGCATAAGCCCGTTCGTGCTGGTACACAGGATCAGGTCCGGATACGCCTTACGCAAAAGAAATAAGGTTTCAAACGTTTCTCTGTTTACGAGCGGATCGCCCGGTCCTGCAATCCCTGCCACGCGGATCCGCGGTTCCTTCTGCAGTGCCTGCGCAGTTCGCTCCAGCGCTTCCTTCGGTGTAATAATTTTTGAGGCGACACCAGGCCTGGACTCGTTCACACAGTCATACTTCCGGTCACAGAATGCACACTGAATGGTGCATTTCGGTGCCACCGGAAGATGAATCCGCCCAAACTGCCCGTGACACTTTTCCTGAAAGCACGGATGCTCCAGTATTACTGAAGGCCGCACAGCTGCTCCACCTCCTCATCCAGAAGCGGACGCGGAATACAGCGCGGATTTCCTGCGATCATTTTGTCAGCGATCGCACGGAATGCCAGGGCCGCCTCGCAGTCCGGCGCCATCTCGACCACTGTTTTTCTCGCGATCTCTGCCTGCCCGATCTGTCCGCTCATCGGCACACAGCCGATCACCTGTGTCCCGATCGCCTCCGCAAAACGCTCCACCCGTTTTGGATCGCTGCAGCCGCTTCTTCCGTTATAGATAATCCCGGCAAGACGAACTTCATTTTCCTGCGCATACTTCGCAATTCCGCGGCAGATATTGTTCGCTGCATAAATTGCCATAAAGTCAGATGTTGTCACAAGATACACATCATCCGCAACACCTTCCCGCAACGGCATGCTAAAGCCACCGCACACCACATCGCCAAGCACATCATACAGCACAACGTCCCGGTCTGCAAGAAGATCTCTCTCTTTAATCTCACGCAGCGCAGATGCGATTCCACGGCCGGCGCACCCTGTCCCCGGCTCCGGTCCGCCGGACTCGATACACAGAATCCCCCGATATCCCGTGACTGCAATTTCGTTGTTTTCCGTGCTGCTTCCAAGCTGCTGCAGCACCGTCGGAATCCTGCGTCCAACCAGACACCGCGTCGTGTCTGCTTTCGGGTCACAACCTACCACAGCTGTTTTCAGTCCGCTTTCGGCCATTGCCGCTGCCACATTGGCGGCCGTTGTTGATTTTCCGATTCCGCCCTTTCCATAAATACAGATTTTTCTCATTGATATATCGCTCCCTTTAACGTACGTGCTGCAAATGCCTCGCAAAAAAGATCCTCCAGCAGACAAAGCGTCCCCTCTGCTCCGATATACGGACGCTTCGTCAGACAGATCCGGTCAAACACCGGAAAATCAAACCGCAGAAGCGGAATTTCCAGTTCATCCGCAAGCTCCTGCTCAAACGATGAACCAAACAGGAACGCTGCCTCTGACCTTCGCACTTCATCATACGTCTCTTCTATGTCCTGCAGTGCTTCTCTTTTTGCACAAACCTCGATCTCCATTCCAAGCTCCGCACTTAAAAACCGTGCAAGTCCGGCTGCCCTGGCTCCGCTTCCGACCACAGCTGCCGGAAGACCGTAAAGCGCCTGCAGATACGAATAGATTCCTTTTGCTCCCTCCGCCGTCCGCGCCTGAAATGCTGCTTCTTCTGCGTCAAAATTCAGGCCAAATCTGCTCTCCAGTACCTTCCAGAGCTGACGCGCTCCGGTCAGGCCGTACGGATAATCAAGGCAGACATACGGTATGCCAAACCGCTTTTCCATGTCCTTTGCAAGCTCGACCCCGTATCCGAATACCAGATTCAGATCTGCCCCGGGCGCGCGGCGCACACCTGCAAGATCTGTCTTGGAAAAGGCCGTGCAGATTCTAGCCTTTCCGCCAAACAGTTCCTCAAGTGCTTCAAGATCAGAAGCGCAGCGCGGATCGTCCGCACCGATTCCAAGGATATTCACTTGTGGAACTTTGCATTTTTCTGCATCTTCGCTTCCTTTTTCCGGCACTTTTTTCTTTGTTTCCTGCCCTTTCTCTGGCATTGGGGACATTTCTTTCTCAGCCTGCGGCCCTTCCATCAGCATCCCGAGTGCTTTCATTCCCGCTTCATATCCGACCCGAAAATTTCCCCTGTATCCGGCCGCCTCCACGGCAATGACTTTTCTTCCATGGGTCCGTTCAAAAGCCGCCGCGATCCGTTTCACATCGTCCTGAATAATATCACTGACACAGCCCGTCACAACAAAAATAACAGCCGGATGATACAGTTCTTCCGCAGATGACAATGCTTTTTCAAGTGCATGTTCCCCTCCGAATACCACCTCGTTGTCGCTGATCACCGTACACGTCTGCCGTACCTCTGTCATATCACACGATACAAAATGGAATGCCATGGAACCAAAATTACAGCCTACCACGGAATGAAACAGGATCACCCCGTCGCTGATTCCGCCAAGTGCCTGCTGTGCTCCGAGAAGCTTACATCCAAATGGTGCTTTCATTTTATTCTCCCTTCTTCTCCAGCCACATCCTCTGCCACATTTCTCTGGCTGCCCGAGCGCTTACGCTGTCATAATCTGCATACCGCTCCTCCTGAAACGGCATACGGTTCAAAAGAAGCGCATCCTTCCTTCCGGCATTGCGAATGCGGCGCTCCAGGCGCTTTATATTCCGAAGCCATGACTCAAAGCTCAGGGAGGTCATTTCTGTTCCAATCGGGATCAGCGGCGCCCCACAGCCTTCCAGCGTGAAGTCTCCGGTACCAAGAACTGCATCCGCCTGAGCAAAGCAGTTTTGCAGCTGCTCCCGATCCGGATTAAACAAAATCCGCACCTGCGGCGCATACAGCTTCGCTGCTTCCCGGATGCGTTCCACCAGCTGTTCTTCGATGTCTTTCGTAATGTTCAGGCTTCTTCTTTGTTCTTCTGTCAGAATCACACAGAGCGCACCGATTCCCACACCAAATTCCTTTGCAAACAGCTTCAGGGTAAATGGCGCATCGGAGATTCCACGGCATACCAGTACGCAGTGCTTTGATCCGAGATAAGCAAGGCTCTCTTTTGCAAGCATCCTGGTCTCTTCCGTTTTTTTCTCTATCTTTTCTTCCATTTCCGGCAAGATACAAAGCTTCTCCGCGATATCCCGGTAAAAGAGTGCAATTCCATCCAGTCCCGTATACCGTCCGTTTCCGTTTAGCTGCATATAATCAGTTCCAAACCGCTCCTTCATCCTTCTTGCCCAGCGAATCCGCTTCACCAGATTCAGCTGAGCCGCAGGCGCATGCTCCAGCGCAGCGACTCCGGCGCTTGGAATCCAGGTGTTCACCGTAACTCCGCACGTATTCAGAAAGGCTTCCATCTCCCGCAGCACAAGCCGTCCCTCGCTTCCCCAGCCCACCGTTTCGATATTGACGCTGCGCGAAATGATCTCCTGCGGTTTCATCACCTGTTCTACGATCGCATACAGCGCCTCTGTGAAGCCACAGCCCTTCAGCTCGATCTCCAGACGGGTATCCCCTGTAATCTTCTGCTTCGCGATCTCCTTCAACCGGTTTCTTGAGTAATTTTTATCTCTGTGTGAGAAAAGCTCTGACTGAATTGCCGTCACTTTAATCCCCTCCCGGCGCAGCTTCGCGGCTGCTGACCGGATATCTTCGTTCAAAATATCGCTGACCGGACTCGGAATGATAAACACCATCTCCGGTTCATACCGTTTCCAGGCCTCCCTGACTGTCTTCAGAAGCTTTTCTTCTCCGCCGAAAATAATTTCCTGCTCTGTCAGATCCGTACTAAGGAGCGGATAAAACGGCTGATGCCTTCTGCGTGCCGAATAACGGTAATGGTAGCCGCAGCCGACCGGTGCATGAAGCACCGCCACCACATTCCCTCCGATTTCTCCAATCGCACCAACACTTCCGGAAATTTTTCCGTTTACCCCGTATGCATGCAGAATTGAGGACGGATACAGCCGCGATGCAAGGTCGTCATAAAAAATTGAGTACATATTATTCCTCCCAGCTGATACATAAAAGGCGTATCTGCACTTCTTTTTCTGCGCAGATACGCCCAGCTCTTACATTCTGTTGTTCACTGCAGAAGCCCCATTTGCTCCGCTTCTTTTTTCAGTTCTTCACATCTTCGGTTTATTGTCCCAAACCGACTGACTGCACAGATCACGCGGCTGCAGCGCCGCATCACCGCAAGTGCCTCCTGTACCTTTTCTTCTGATATTTCCTCAAAAGCCCGCTCAGAAATGACATGTTCTGACAGTGCGCGTGCCACCTGATAATCCACATCATTTTCCGGCAGGACACCGACCGCAAACGGGATCCCTTTGCGCTGCAGCTGACGGAAAACAGGGATACCGCTTCCACCGCCGGCAATCACAAAGACTTCCGGTTCACCCTTGGGTGCATCTAGCTCCAAACAGCCAAATGCCGCGTTGTAGCTTCCGGTCGTCACACCATAGAGATGATGGATATATTCGTCTGTGAAGATCTCCTCCGGCACGCCCATGCGCTCGATCCGATCACCATGCACGCAGATCACAAGATCGGACACCTTCTGTGCAAGATCCAGTTCATGCAGTGACATAAGTACCGCGACATGCTTCTCATGCACCATCTGCTTCAAAATAGCCAGCAGCTCCAGCTTGTGCCGGATATCAAGGAAAGAGGTCGGCTCATCGAGTACGATTACTTCCGGCTCCTGGCAGATGGCTCTTGCCAGCAGGATGCGCTGCCTCTGTCCGTCGCTGATCGCCGAAAAATCGCGGTCGCGCAGCTCCCAGGCATGCACCAGGTTCATTGCACTCTTCACCTTCTCATGATCTTCGGCTCCAAGAATGCCAAGTGTCCCCGTATACGGATATCTTCCCGTTGCAACAACATCCTCACAGGTCATCAGCTCCGGATGAATCCGCTCGGTCATAACGACCGCCATCTTCCGCGAGATCTCTTTGTCGGTCATACGCTCCATCGAGGTATTGTCAAGCCAGACCGCGCCGCCCACCAGCTTCAGCTGACGGATCAGACTTTTTAAAATCGTCGATTTTCCGGCTCCGTTCGGACCGATCAGCGTAAGGATCTGCCCTTTTTCCAGGGAAAGACGAATATCACGGATCAGTGGTTTTCCGTCATAGCCAACGGTCAGATTTTCTGTATATACAAAACTTTTCTGCTTTTCCATTTATCGTTTCCCTTTTCTGTTTATCATAACGTAGATCACTACCGGCGCTCCGAAAATCGCTGTCACAGAGCTGATGCTAAGCTCTGTCGGCGCAAACACGGTACGGGCAATCAGGTCACAGAACAGACAGAATGCCGCACCGCCCAGAAAACAGGCCGGAATGACCAGGATTGGCTTTGCCGTTTTTAACAGGCTTTTCATCAGCTGCGGCACCGCAATTCCGACAAATGAGATCGGCCCGGCAAACGCTGTCACGCAGGCACTCAGAATACTCGAAAGCAGGATCAGTTCCACGCGGAACCGCTTGATATTCACGCCCATGTTGCGCGCATAGCCCTCGCCCAATTGATACGCCCCCATTGGCTTGGAGAGCAGAAATGCCAGCAGCACAGCGACTGCCACAACGCCCGCCATCATCGCTACATTGCTCCAGTCGGTACCGGAAAAGCTTCCCTGCGACCAGTTGTGCAGGTTTACGATGTTAGAATCCTCTGCAAACGTCACCACAAAATCCGTGACCGCCGAACAGATATAACCGATCATAACCCCGCTGATGACCAGCATCGACATATTTTTGACCTTACGCGAAACAAGTAGCACAAATCCCATTGAGATCAGCGAACCTGCAAACGCAGATACAATCATCAGACCGGAACCGGCTGTCATTCCTTTCCCAAGCAGAAAAATCATCGTAAGCGCTACGGTGAGCTTCGCACCTGAGGAAATGCCAAGCACAAACGGACCCGCGATCGGATTATTGAAAAAGGTCTGCAGCAAAAAGCCGGACACAGAAAGTGCACCGCCAAGAATCAGCGCTGCAATAATACGCGGCAGACGGATCGACCAGACGATATTTCTGGCTGTCTCATTGCCGCCCTTCTGAAACAGGATCTGAAATACCTCACGTACCGTCAGCGACACGCTTCCGGAATTGATATTCCAGAAAATGAGCACAAGAAGAAATGCCGTAAGCATCAGAAATGATGCGATGTAACGTATTTTTGCTTTGTTTTTCATATTTTTCCTACCGTTCCAATCCACAATTGGTATTTTCGCAGTTCGACCCAAACGCAGAATAAGCATCCATCTTACCCACTACTTAGTGCTCCGCGCACTTGAAGCGGCGGAATGCTTATCTGCGTCCATTTACTCAAGCCGGTACAGATACGTCAGTCCCTGCGGATCCTCCTCTGTCAGCATCTGATGCATATCCATGATCACATCGCCCAGACACGTTGTCTCCTGAAACATGCTCTTCGTCAGGCACCAGACATTTCCTTCCTTTACCGCCTTGAAATCCTTTAAAAGTGCACTTTTTTTCAAAAGCTCGTCAAGTGACTTTAGCTCTCCGTCGATCGTGCTGTTATAAATGATGTAATCCGCATCTTTGGCTCCGGCATAGAAGTCTTCCATGCCCATGTTCATCGTCGACTGACCTTCCTCGTCCGCTCCAAGATCTTTAAAAATGTACTGACCACCGGCCAGATCGATCATTTTGGACACATAGTCTCCTGCCTTGCGCACATTCGCCGCACCCATGGAATTGATATAGAAGAAAGCCACGGTTTTTCCGGTATTCTCTGTATTTTCCAGAGATTTCAGCTGTGATGCCTGTTCCTCAAAAAGTGCCTCTGCCTCATCTTCTTTTCCAAGAAGGGCACCGTAAAGCTTCACCCACTCGGTTCTTCCAAGCGGATGGCTCTCATAGCTGGAATGCTCCACCAGCACCGGAATTCCCAGCTCCTCCAGCTTTTCCTTCACCTCCGGCTTATGATAGATCATCGTGGACTCAATCGCAAGATCGCAGCCTGCAGCCAGAATCTGCTCATAATCCGGTGCGCTGTACTTTCCTGCAAACGCAATACTTCCGTCTTCAAGCGCCGTCTTCGCTTTATCGATATACCAGCCATCTGCATTCGTTCCGGACAAACTGATATGATCCAGCGCATCCAGTCCGCAGAAAAAGTCCATCGCAGAGGTTGCCACCAGATAAATGCTCTTCGGCGTGTGCGAAAGCACTGTGATGTCGTCCGGCAGATCCTCCGGCGCCTCTTCCCCATCCGGTACCAGCAGGAATTCACCGTCACCCTCGATTGTAAAAAGCTTATAGCCGCCTTCGTAATAGTCCACGGAAAACTGGTCAGCGTAGGAAAGCTCCAGCGCATGATCCCAGGTAAGCCCCGGAAGCGCCGGTGCTTCGGAATCCGATTCCTGAGCATGCTCAGCCTCATCGATATCTGCCTGTGATTCATCATTGCCGGCAGTTTCCTGTGTCTGCTCATTCTTATCTGTCTGTACTTCCTGTGCCAGCGCCGTCTGTCCCCCGGAAACGGTCAGAAGAGATCCCGCCGTCGCCGTGCTCAATACTCCACACAGCAGCATCACTATGTATCGTTTCATCTTTCTCCACCTTTTCTGCTATTTTACTCATTCAGATTGAAGGTCAGTGTATACTCGATCTCGTGCGGCTCGCTCATTGCAACTGTATCCGCAACGACCTCCATCGGATAATCAAAACCGTCTACCGGAATTTCAAACGTAGAATTTCCTTCTGTATTGACCGGCTCGTATTTCTCACCGCCAACAAGCATATAGTCATAATTCGGGCTGCTCCATACGATCGTTGCTGTCACTTCGCCGTCCTTTACCACCAAGTTCGCCGGTGAATCCACAGTCGCTCTTCCGCTTCCGCCTTCAAGTGTCACATCAGCCGTATATTCGCCGTCCTCCAGGCCAAGCTCCTCTGCCGTTACCTTTTCGCCTTCATCTGCCTGTGCATTCTCATCCTTCACCGGATTCTTGACGCTGACTTTGTGATCATACCATTTGCCCTTTTTACCGATGGCTGCCACGGTAAACTCTTCACCGATTGCCGGTACCGGGATATCAAAGCCATAAACCTCCTCCGACATTCCATCTTTATACGTTACGGTATCTGTGGTCGGCTCAAGAAGCTCTGCTCCGTCCTTTTTTGCATCCTCGGAGGTTCCGGCAAAAAGGTTCAGGAAACCTTTTCCGCTGAGGCTTACATGAATCGTCATCTTGCCATCTTTTACCGTCAGCACACCCTTGCCGTCGTTTGCCTCATTGACATGGAACATTGAGCTGTCTGTATCAAACTCAGCGGTATAAACACCATCCTCAAGAACCTCTCCTGTTGTGGCCTCCGTGCTGTCCTTTGATGCCTCCACGGCAGCCTCGGTGCCTGCCTCAGAAGTAACCTCCGTCGTGCTTTCTTCCGCAAATACTGCCGGGCAGCCACTCATTAAAAGAGATGCCGATGTAACCAGTGATAAAAAAAATGCTGTAGAGCGTTTCATAATAATTCCTCCTGTATTTCGTTTTCTGTATTTCGTTTTCTGTATTTCGTTTTCCGTGTTTTGTTTTCTGTATTTTGTTTTCTGTATTTTGTTTTCCGCATTTTTCCAAAATTCTCTGCAGATATTTTGCTGCTACCAAAAGCAGCCCGGATGTCTTTCAACATTCCGGGCGGCCTTTTTATGAAAGCTTCAGGACAAAAGCTGACTTGCTTATTTTGCGATGGAGTCGATTGCGTCCTTTGTATGTGCAACATACAGCTGCTCAACTGCTTCGATTCTTCCAAGTCCTTCAATCTGAACATCTACGCTGTCAAATGCGCCTGATTCTACAAACTGAGTTTTCCAGGAATCCTCGTCATCGCCTGCCATATCGTTGTTTGCATGATCACCTGCTACTACCATCAGCGGACGAAGAATTACTTTCTTGAATCCTGCATCCTTAACCTTCTCGATTACTGCCTCGCATGCAGTATCTTCCGGCTCACCTTCAACGGTTCCGATGAATGCGTTTGTGAATCCGAGATTCTCCATCTGTGTCTGCATCTGATCGTAGGTTACATTTGCGGTATGAGAGGTACCATGACCCATGAATACGAATGCTACGCCATCTGCAGCAGCTGCTGCCATGTCATCGTATCCTGCCTCTTTTACAGCTGCATCTGTAATTGCCTGTGCAACGGCCTTCTTGTCATCGTTGATTACGGTAGCGTCGTCGCCAACCTCGCCAAGCATCGGCTCAGCGATTGCTACGGACTCAAATTTATCCTTGTAGCTGTCAATTGCCTCTACCATCTCATCGTACTCAGCTCCATGCATCAGATGCGTCGGCTGTACAACAAGGTTCTTTACGCCGTTATCAACCGCACGCTGAAGTGCCTGATCCATATTGTCGATCTTCTCATCGTCTCTTGCCTGTACATGGTTGATGATGATCTGTGCAGTAAATGCTCTTCTTACTGCCCAGTCCGGATAAGCTGTCTGCAGTGCATCCTCGATGCCCTTGATATCCTCGGCACGGCTGTCATTGAAGGAAGTACCAAAGCTTACAACCAGGATCTCATTGTCACCGATCTCATCTGCATTCCGCGGATCATCCTTGGAAGCATCACCTGTATCGCGTCCGAAGTACTCCGGGCTTGCCTCTTCGCCCTCTACCAGCTCCTTCTGCGCATCGGTCAGTGCATCCCATGCTTCCTTTGCAGCGGTGCAGTCTGCATCCGTTGTATCGGTTCTTTCCTGTACGTAAATTTTATCGATCAAAGCTGCAACATTGTCAGCAGCTGCCTGATCTGCATCTTCTTCGCCGGCCTCAGATGCTGCCTCTGTAACAGCCTCTGTCTCCTCTGCGTAGATGCCAACCGGACTTACCATCGTAAGTGTGGATGCTGCCATCATCATTACAAGTGCTTTTACTACTCTGTTTTTCATGTCTTTTTCCTCCTTAATCTTCGCTGCACATTTCGGATTTTCTATTATCCGATGCAGCGCCTGACAGACAAATTATGCATTTGTTCTCCGATTAATCAAACGCCCCTCTGTAAAAAACGGGGAATCTGACCCTCGCGGCAGTCGCCAACGCTTGATTCATGCGACGCATTGCTCGCGGGAATAAACGCTAAGGCCGATACTAAGACATGAAGACCACCCGGTAAAATGGCAAAAAAAGAACCTTCTACTCATGGTAAAAGGATCGCGCGAAAATGAAAAATGGTACAATCAATTACTCGTGATCCGGAACATGCCCAGTACCAACAACAGGCAGGTTTCCTGGCTTGCAGATCAACGCATCAGCCGCCTTCCCGGTTTCCCAGTGACATAATGGCCTTGCTCCCTGCTTACAGTGACGAGATCGCGCAGGACTTTCACCTGCTTCTCTTTTACCCGTTTCTCTGCTTCGGTCTTTTGCAGAGAAAACGGCACCTGAAGTTTCCTTATTCAGTTTTATTTCGGAACGCCTGCATTCCGGCGCTTCTGGCAGTATGATAGCACACTCTGACGGAAAGTACAAGAGGGGAGAAAAAATTCTCCCCTCTTTTGCATGAATTGCACAAATCATGATACTGTTTTACTCTTCTTTTCCCTGTCTGCACAGCGCCACTCCGAGCAGCTTCTCTTCTGGCTTCTCTTCTGATTTCTTCTCACCTGGCAGTCTCCTGATTTGTCTCCTCCGAATCCACGCTGACGCACCGCCTCTGAAGCTCTGCTTTTACTGCCATGTATTTCTTCTCCGGAATCGGAAGCTCAATGCCGTTTTCCAGCCGAACCCGGAAACGCCTGATTTCCGTTACGTACTGTGGATTGATCAGATAGCTTGCATGGCAGCGTACAAACAGCTCCGGATAACGGTTCATCAGCATTTGCAGACTTTCCACTGACTCGTAATCTCCTTCCATCGTATGGATCACCGTATGGCTTCTGGCAGTCTCCGCATATAAAATCTGTTTGCTGTTCAGAAACAGGAGCGCCTTATTAATACTCTTGATCTGAATCCTCTCCGAACGCTGCTCCCCGGCAAGCGTAAATTTCTTGTAATCCGACTCATAATGGAGCGGATAAATCGTGTCACGTTCATCATACACGATCGCATTTGAGATAGGCAGAGCCGAAGCCGGATTGCGCCTCTTCGTTCAACCACGGTCAGCTGGATCCGCTGTTTCACCCTGTTTACACTATTATCCGGCCAGATTGTATCTACAGTAAAAATCAGAACGATCTCACATACATGATTGTTTGTGGTGGAAACCGGAATCACCCTGAGATCATAAACTTCAAACCTCAGATCATTTTTCTCCGCCGCAAACGCTGCTACCAGCGCTTCTCTCGTTCGTATGATCTGATTCTCTGCCGGTCCGATCCATAATACATCCTCATCGCATGCGTCCAGAAACGGCTGTATATCATTCTGATAGTACCGTATTACAATATCCGCGGTCTGCTTTGCCACTTCCTGAATATTCATCTGCTTTTCTCCTGTCTTTCATAGTCCGCCCGTCAGGGCCGCCACACAAATCAGGACTGTATTTCCTGCGGCAGGATAAACTACCGCCTTGTTTCAAAGAAAAAAGCATTGTATGCCATTAACAATGCTTTCCTTAACACTGTGCAGCTGGCTGCCATTTTACAGGTCCTTTAGCTTTGCGTCACAACCTTTCGATTGTTTTGCCTTTTTGTGAATTATATGATGATGTCGGGCGGAACCTTTTGTTCCTCTTGTCTGTTTGTTGCCTATTTGGTAAAACATTATACCATTTTCACTTAAAAATACAAGTCCCAGGTCTTGACGTTATTTTGATTTTTAACAATTTCTTACTTTTACCAATTCCTCATTTTTTACTTGACAAATATCCGGCGCAGCTGTAATATCTCTTCAATACTTCATATAACCTATAGGTTTGATATGGATTGCATGATGTGAATTGCATGATGTGAATTACATGATGTGGATTACATGATGTGAATTACAAATGAAGAGATGGGAGAATACAATTATGAAAAAATTATCTGCGCTTTCTATGATTACTGCTGTAACTGCACTTGCACTTGGCAGCTCTGCACTTGCCGCTGATGTGACCACCGTAAATATCGCCGGTGTAACCGGCAAGAAGCCATACACCTACGTCGACGACGAGGGCAATTTTACCGGCTATGATTTCGAAGTACTCAAGCTGATTGATGAAAAGCTTGAACAGTACGAATTCAATTATACTGCACTTGAACAGGATGCACTGCTCGTTGGTCTGCAGTCCGGCAAATATGATCTTGCCACCTGCTCCTTCTACGGCACAAAGGAACGATTCGAGACCTTTGACCACTCCAACGTTCCGGTCAGCTTATCTGACGCAAGACTGATCGTGCGCACCGATGAAAATGACATCAACTCTCTGGATGATCTGGCAAACAGCGACAAACAGCTTGCTCCGATTCCGACTGATGATGCCCGCTACACGATCATCAATTCCTACAATGCAGAGCACCCGGATACCCCGATCGGATTCGAGGGCGCCACCGAGCAGTCCGCAACAACTGCCGATACATTAAAGGCTGTTGCAAATGGTGTTTATGACGCTGCAATCTATCCATATACCTCTTTCACAAGCGTACAGGCCGATCTGAATCTCGACCTGAAGGTAACGGATTCCGTCGGTCTCTTCCCGACCGTTTTCCTTTACACAAAAGCAGCCGATGAGAGCGCACTGATCGAGGCCGTTGACGGCGCACTCCAGGAACTGCGTGATGACGGTACCCTTTCTAAGCTCGCTGAAGAATGGTACGGTGAGGACGTATTCTCCATCGATGGTGCAGAGGATGTCACCGATGTTATCTACTGGGAAGAATAAACAAAGGAATACTGCCATGAAAATTTCGATTATTGGTGCCGGAAATACCGGCTTTGCATGTGCGGCACATCTGGTTCAAAAAGGATATGATGTGATTGTATACACGAGAAATCCAGAAAAGGCAACTTATCTTGACCAAAAACAGATCACTTCAGGGCAGTTTTGCTCTGGAGTGCTTTCTGTATCTGTGACTTCTGATTTAAAAGAAGCACTTAGAGGTGCCGACCTGCTCATCGTCTGTACCTGGGCGAATGCACATCATGAAATCTTTGAAAAAATCTATGCACAGACAGACTGCAATATCCTGATCTTTAACGGAAACTGGGGTGCATATGAGGCGTATCAGGTTCGGTCACGCTTTTATCCAAAGAGTGAAAAATGTATTGCAGAGACCGGTGGAATGCCCTACGTTGCTTCTTTTTCTGTGAAGGACAGAAGCCTCAGCATAAAAGGAATCAAGCGTACCGTCACCATTGCCGGGGTAAACGGTTTCCTTTCTGATTCACTGCTTGCACTGTTCCACTCCCTTTATGAGGATGTACAGACCGCAGATTCCGTACTCACTACTTCGCTGGAAGCACCGAATCCGATCATTCATATTCCGCTCTCTCTTTTTAACCTGAGCAGAATTGAACACCATGAATCATTTTCACTGCTCACAGAAGGCTTTTCAGAACGCGCATCCGAATACATCCGGGGAATTGACCGTGAGCGTGCCGCACTGGCAGATCGCCTTGGCGTTTCCTACGAAAACATCACAAAACAGCTAAACAGATTCTGGGGAACCTCTTATCCGACCTTAAGCGAACTGTTTGCAGGCAATCCGGTCTATCAGAACGTAAAGGCGCCGGACTCCATCTCCCATCGCTTTATCGCGGAGGATCTCCCGTATGGTATTGAGCCGCTCGTCAGTCTTGGTACAGCGATTGGTGTCGAAACTCCATACAGCAAAGCACTGACCGACACGTTTTATCTGTATCTCCAGAAAAAAGAGCACCAAAGCGTGCGATTCGATACCAGACTGCTCCAAAACGTATGAGATACAGCCCGGAGCTTTCTGCTTTACAAACTGACCGTACAGATCTGGTTAATGTACGGAACTATTACATGATGTCAGTGTCAAAAGTATAAATTGCGTTTGTGCTCGCACAAATAAGCAATTTATACTTATTGACACACCGAACACTGAAAACGAAATAAAATGGTGTGAACACGCCATTTTACGGGAGTTTGAGGTGTTCAAGGATTGCGGGAATTGCATAGCAATGGAGCAATCCGGTTACATCAGTGAGTGGCAAAATTTACTTTTGACACTCACATCATTACATATGAAACGAGGTTCCATATATGATTGAGATGAAAGATCTGAAAAAATCCTACGGCACTGCCGAAATTTTAAAAGGTGTCTCTTTCGACATCAAAGAAGGAGAGACCGTTGTGATCATCGGAAAAAGCGGTTCCGGGAAAACAACGCTTCTGCGCTGTCTGAATTTTCTTGAACAGGCAGACAGCGGTATCTTCACGCTTGGCGATACGCAGGTTGATTTTTCTCATGTGACACGCGCACAAAAGAATGCAGTACGCAAAAAGACTTCCATGGTCTTTCAGTCCTACAATCTTTTCTACAATCTGACTGCGCTCCAGAATATCACAGAAGCACTGATCCACACCAAAAAAATGAAAAAAGCGGACGCACAGTCTCTTGCACGGCAGCTGCTGTCGGAGGTCGGCCTGTCGGATAAAGCAGATTCCTATCCGAAAATGCTCTCCGGCGGTCAGAAGCAGCGAATCGGCATTGCCCGCGCCATGGCTGTCAATCCGGAACTCCTTCTGATGGATGAACCGACCTCCGCACTCGATCCGGAGCTGATCGATGAGGTATCTTCCACGATCAAAAAGCTCGCGAACAGCGGTCGTACCATGCTGATCGTCACCCACGAGATGCGCCTCGCACTTGATATTGCAAGCCGGATCATCTTTATGGAAAACGGCTCGATCGTCGAGACCGGCACACCGGATCAGTTTCTCAATCACCCACAGCAGGAACGCACAAAAGCATTTCTGGCCCGCATCAGAAGGGAGGGCGGCCTTTAATGTCCAATCCGTATTTCGACTTTGGCGCATTCCTGGATGCCTTTCCAAAGCTGCTCTCTTTGCTGCCGTACACACTTTTTACCGTATGTATCATTCTGATTCTTTCGCTTGTGTTTGCCGTACTTCTCGTCTGGCTTCGTCTGCGGAAAAACAAAGTCGTCAGCGGTATTATACGCCTCTATATTATGATGATCCGCGGTATTCCGCTGATGCTTCTGCTGTTCGTTGTCTATTACGGACTCCCCATTCTGCTTCAGCTTTGGGGCATCAACACAGCAAACATCCAGCCGCTGCCTTTTGTAATTGTGGCATTTACCTTAAGCACCTCCGCCTTTGAGGCAGAAGTCATCCGCGCCGCCTACGAAAGCATCGATCAGGGGCAAATGGAAGCTGCGCAGTCTTTAAGTCTTCCTTCTGCTTCGTTTTTCTTCCATATTCTGGTACCTCAGACCTTTGTGCTCGCACTTCCGAACCTTGGAAATCTGATCATCACCGCGATCAAGCAGTCTTCGATTATGTACACGATCGGAGTCATGGACATCTATCAGAAGGCACGTACGCTTTCCGCTGATCATTTCGGCGTCTGGCAGCTTGAGATTTTCCTCGCGCTGATGTTTATCTACTGGGGTGTGGCACTTCTGATTGATTTTGCAATCGCAAAGCTTTACAAAAGAATGCTGATCTATATTCCGTGACGATAAAGCTTCTGAACGCCCGGAAAGCCATTCATACGTACCGCTTAGTGCTCCGCGCACTTGAAGCGGGGGAATTGCTTATCTGCGTTCGACTGAACTGAAAATACGATTCTGTTCTGCAGCTGCAAATTATTCAATTACCCACGGGGGTGAAAAAATATGTTCAATGTCCAATATGCCATCGACGCCTTTGGCGAACTTTTAAAGGGTGTCCCGGCCACTGTCTTTATCACAACGGTCTCCATCCTGCTTGGTCTTGTACTCGGTCTTGTATTTGCCTGGATCCGGATCCGGAAAATACCGGTCGCAAGCCAGCTGATCGCGGCACTCGTCTCTTTGATCCGTTCCACACCGATTCTGGTCCAGCTTTATGTCGTCTGCTACGGCATGCCACGTATCATCGCATTCATCCATCAACAGCCGGAGCTCGTTTCAAAAGTCACGATCCTTCCAAACACAACTGCAATTATTACATTTACCATCTACGCAGCCAGCTACTTCGGAGAAATCTATCGTGCCTCCTTCAACAGCATTGAGGACGGCCAGCTCGAAGCGATCCAGTCATTCTCGCTGCCCCGCTTCGCATCCATGATGCGCATCATCGTGCCGCAGGCTGCCGTTTCCGCAGTTCCAAACCTGGCAAACTCATCGGTCGACATTCTGAAAAATACGTCGCTTCTGTACACAATTTCTGTCATGGATATTATGGCAAAGGCAGCAGTCACTGCCTCTATCGGCTTCCGCTATCTCGAAGTCTACACCGATGCGCTGATCATTTACCTCATCCTGTGCATCTTCTATATGGTCTTCTTCTGGATCATTGAAAAATTTGTGGTTGGAAGGACTGCAAGGTTGATGCCGTGAGGAATGCACGCCCTGTAAGCGAACGATACTTTTTCTGTAGTATAAAACGGACATTCGCAATCTGCTTCACTGCAGGATCATAAAAAATTCTCCCACAGGCCGGCTCTCCTTGTGATATTTCATGAACAGTAAAAAAATGAGAAGATCACTGCACCAAAGCAGCGTTTCTTCCCATTTCTTTCTGTGTAAAGCCAAGTGCAGATATTCACTTTAACTCAAACTCATTTACAAAAACTCTTTGCGCCGTGCAGCGTTGACATGATATCCACATGGCATACATTTTTATCTTCAAATTATCCACACATTTCACTTCGTCCATCCAAGATACGTGATATTCAGCACTCCGTTCTTCTTTTCGATCTCCGTGTTCACATGGAATACCGACCGGATCCGTTCCACAGTCAGCACCTCTTCCGGTGTCCCGTTCGCAATGATCTTTCCCTTTTGCAGCAAAATAACGCGGTCACAGTAGCGCGCAGCCAGATTCATATCATGTACGGAAGTAAAAATAGTCTTATCCTCAAACTGCCGCATGATTTCCATAATATAGAGCTGATATCCAATATCGAGATGATTCGTCGGCTCATCCAGAATAATCAGGGAGCTCTCCTGGGCAAATGCCATTGCAAGATAGATCCTCTGCTTTTCTCCGCCGGAGAGGCTCAAAAAGCTGCGCTCCTCCGTGCCCTGCATTCCAACCATGGAAAGCGCTTTTTCGGTAATCTCCAGATCCCGCTCATCATCCTGCTCAAACATTTTCTTTCTGGAATACCGTCCCATCATAACCATCTCACGGACGGAAAAATCAAAATCCGGCTGATTTTCCTGTGCCACGACAGCCATCTGCTGAGCAACCTCTTTCGACTTCATCCGGTAAATATCTTTTCCGTTCAGATAAACCGCCCCGGAGGACGGGGAATACTGACGGTAAATGTTTTTCAGAATCGTTGATTTGCCGCTCCCATTCGGACCGATCAGACCGACAAATTCATTTTTGGAGACGGAAAGCGATACCTGAGAGAGGATCTTCGAGGTTTCGATTGTAAAATCCAGGTCTTCCACCCGGATCACTTCATTCTCTTTCATACATCCCCCTCCTACTTACTGAATGAATATCTGCTTTTCCGCAGCATCCACAAAAATGCCGGCGTTCCGCAAAGGGAGGTAATGACACCAACCGGAAGCTCCTGCGGGGAAAACATAATACGTGCAAACAAATCTGCCCATACGACAAAAATTGCTCCAAGCAGAACAGAAAACCAGATCAGACGCTTATGTGCCGCACCGACAATGCTGCGGCTGATATGCGGGATCACAAATCCGACAAATCCGATCGCTCCGCTCATGGAAACAAGGATCGCCGTCAGGAGCGTACTCGTCAGGATCAGAATCCATTTGACACGCACGGTGTTGACTCCCGTATTCCTTGCAATATCCTCTCCGATCAAAAGAGCATCAAGCTCGCGCGTCAGCGGAAGTGTCAGAACAAGCCCCACCACAAGCACACCGACTGCAAGCGGCACATCGCCCCAGTCTGTTCCGGCAAAGGATCCGCTCAGCCAGAAGGTCGCCGTCTGTACCCGCCTTGAATCCGGCGTCAGGAAAATGATGATATTCGTCAGCGCAGAAAAGAATGAGGACAGTGCCATTCCGACCAGAATCATTTTTGTCGTGTTGATCTTTCCGTTTTTTGATCCAAACACAAACACAATTACCGCCGTCAGAAGCGCTCCCGCAAAAGAGCTTTCCGCAAGCGGCACTCTTCCGATCACCGGCAGTGTCCCGATCAGAAGTGATACGACTGCTCCGGCTGATGCTCCGGAAGAAATACCGAGCACATACGGATCCGCCAGTGGGTTCTTCGTGATCGCCTGCATCAAAATACCGGTCAGCACAAGGCCTGCCCCTGTGCACGCCGCCACGATCACCTTCGGCAGACGCAGCGCCCAGATGATATTGATCTGGCTGCTTTTATACGCGCTCAGATCCTTATTAAAAATCTTGCCGTAAACAATCTGAAAGACATCTTTATAATAAATATCCACCGAACCAAAGTTTACAGCAAAAACAAGTGTCAGAATAAGAAGAACGACCAGCGCCGCATAGACGCCGGTCATCACTCCTTTTTTTGAATTCCTTAACATAACCCGTCCTTAGAAGCAATCCGGATGGAATGCCTTTGCCATCGTCTCGATTGCATCCACGCTGCGGTAACAGCCTGTCACATCCGTCAGGTCGATCACGATGATGTTGTCATTTTTGATCGCCGGAACATCAGCGAGAATATCACTGTTTTTCAGAAACTCCAGCTTCTGATCGATTGGGTCAGATGCGAGATAATCCATCACAACGATGCACTCCGGCTCTGCTGCGATGACATCTTCCCATGCTGCAGAAGTCCAGTTCTTCTCAGTATCTGCGAAAACATTCTTTCCGCCTGCCAGCTCGATCATATTGGTCGGAAGACCGGCACTTGCAGTAAACGGTGCATCCTCACCGGAGTCATATACAAATACGGATACCGGATCCTTTCCCTCAACAGCCTTCTGTACTGCCTCAATCCGGTTCTTCATATCCGTCACGATCTCATCAGCCTTATCTTCTACTCCAAAGATCGCACCCAGGTTTGTAAAGTCTTCATAAACAGACTCAATCGTTGCCGGTGCATACTCTACCCGCGGGATGTACGGTGTGATTCCGTTCTCCTCACAGAAGTCATACGGGAAATTCTTCTCGGAAAAGGTGGAATACCATCCGGTCATGAAATCCGGCTCTGTTGCAAGCAGATCTTCTTTGGATGGATTGCTCGTCTCTGAGATGCAGTTCAGTTTGGAAAATTCCTCCGCATACTCCTCCGGCACCTCATTGTCCATATAGCCATAGCCGACGATCTTGTCCGAAAGACCAAGCTCCAGCAACATCTCAGTTGTAAAGTTCGCAAGTGTAACGACACGCTCCGGCACCTTTGTATACTCAATGTCATACTCTGTTCCGTTTAATTCCGTATGGATGGTTGTCTCTGCGCTTGCCGCCATCGGAAGTACGCATGCCATTGCAAGGCCAAGTGCTGTCACTTTTTTCCACTGTCTTTTCATGTTTTTTCTCCTTTTCTTCTGCTGCCAGTAAAATCGTGTCAAACCCCAAATGAAGAGAACGACACACCCACCGCAAGGCGGATCTGTCTCGTACAATGCATCTTCTGTGAATCAAAGCAGCTATTCGCAATTGAAGCAGCAGGACTGCCTGATGCGATTAAAACAGAGCTTTGCGACCAGTCTTATACACAGGTCTCTGTCTGATACGGCAAAAAAGAGCCTGCCGAAAAACAGCAGACTCCACACAATTCCACGCGTCATCTCTTACTTTCATCGGAAGTATCAGATTCACAGAACAAGCAGGTTTCCTGACTTATGGATCATCACGTCTGCCGCCTTCTCATATCTTTGCAGATACAATGGCATCTGACAGCCGCTCCCCAAATACAGTGACCGGATCGCTCAGGACTCGCACCTGATTCCCTCTTCAGACCGTCTGTGTGTGTCGTCTTTTTGGCGTCATTCACAAAATCGTCTGCACTTGCACTGGCATATTTAGTTGTTATTGACTAACATAGTCAACTCGTTTGTCTGAATAATGTCAAGCGTTTTTTGGGGCGGCGCGGGGAATACATTGCTTTCCTTTCATCAAAATAATTTTTATTCGGCTGTGGCTGACTCGGTTGTCACCGAATTAACTTTGACATTTCTGCATTTCTTTTTTATACTGGCTATATACTATATGTCTGCTCTGCCATCCTTACATTTCATACTACAGGAGGATTTCCCATGTTAAAAAACTTACGCAAAAACAGACTTTTATCCGACCTGTTTCTTTCCTTTTCCACCGCACTTCTCATTTCCGGCGCATTTGTTCCTGCCTGTGCCGCTGATGACACGGCAAATATCCCGGGCGTCTGCACCACATTCACCCAGGACTGCACCCCTTCCACGGGAAATGTCCGTATGCCGGTCTTTCTCGTCGATTTTGCGGACGAGCACTTTTCGGAGGATGCGCTAACTGCGGACAACATCTCGCACGTCCTGTTCAGCGATGTGGTTGGTTCCATGTACACCTTTATGAAAAATGCCTCTTACGGCCAGCTGCAGCTTGACGGCGATGTCTTCTCCTACACCGCGCAGTATTCCAGCTCTGTCTATGAATCCAATCCCAATGGGTTTGAGATGCTCTCCGAAGAAGTTTTGAACGCTTTTGATGACCAGATCGACTATCAGGATTATGACAGCAACGGCGATGGCTACATCGATGCTTTCACGCTGACGATCGTCGGCACGCACGACTACTGGTACGGCTGCCAGGCGACCTGGTACGATGATACCGGATTTTCCGTCGACGGCATGAAACCGATGCTTTACATCATCAATGATGCGCAGCCTTATCGCGATGAAATTGATTATTTCGTTGATGAAATGTGCCACGAATTCGGGCACTGCATGGGACTTCCCGATTACTACAAATACAATGAGAACGATGACGAGGCGATGAACGGCGTCGCCGGTTCGGAAATGATGGATGAAATGTACGGAGATTACTGCCAGTTTTCCAAGCTGATGCTCGGCTGGCTGAAAGAGGACGAGGTCAGCGTCTATACTGGAGACACCGCCGAATATACGCTCGCTTCCTCCGCAGTGCAGGGAAGCTGTGTAATCATTCCGGTCAATTTCCGGAAATCAAATGGAAAAACAGTCTCTGTCACGGACGTCTACACCGACGAATATTTTCTGATCCAATATGACACCATGGAAAAGAATATGAAGGATGTGCTCTACTTCGGCGAGGATTCCGGTATCCGTATTCTGCACGTCGAGGCAGAGACGCTCGCGGATCCCTACGGAACCGTCTCTTTCAAATACGATGGTTACAGCCCACTGTATGATACCTCACACAACGGCCGCCGCATCCTTCGACTCGTCAATGACGACAACGGATATTTCCACGAGGGCGACACGATTGACGGCAGCACGCCTGGATTTGCATGGTATGATTCGAACGGAAAAGAAACGATCGACCCTGGAATTACGATCACGGTCGCGGCTGACGGAAAGGTAAGGATTGCGGAGTAACAGTCCGCAGTGAAAACAGGAGCGCTGCAGTGCTCCTGTTTTATTTCTTCAAAATTACCGACATTTATTTTATAATATATTTTGTCCCTCTGCCTTTTCCCTCAATCATAATAACACCTTTTTGTTCCATTTTTTTCAACAGCTGTGCTGTCTTTGATTTTCCAAAAGGAACATACGGTGCAATCTCGCTGATTGGTTTCAGCACCGTCCTGCTCAGATTTTTATAGATGATTCTTTCATCTTCTGTCAAACTCAGATTCTTTTCCAATATCGGAAGTACGATTAAAATGGCATTTTCCGACACTTCAAAATCCGGTTTTCTTAATCCCTCTTCATAAAGCTGTTTAATTCTTGTGATTCCGGTTCCAAAGATCTCAACAAATCCCAGTCTGTAAAACACATTCGCAAGAATCCGGTTTCTTAAAACAGACAGTTTACCCGCCAGATATTCCTCCTCCGTTATTCCAGAGGGCAATCCTCCCGGGGAAACAATTTCGATTCGGTCATCAAACATTGATACCCTGACTCTTGATTCCACATCCCAGGCTCTGTGAATTAATGCATTTGCAATCGCTTCCCGGAATGCAGCCTCCGGAATTTTTTCCACCTTTTTTCGTTCGGTTCCCTGTATCAATTCATATTGATAATAATCCCTGAATACGTCCAGTGTCCTGTCGTACACATCTAAGATCGACACATTCTCAAACGTTACCCGCTTTTGAATAATGCTGATATTTTCGCCGAATTTCATGATATCAATTCCCGGAAACTGATTTTTATCTGCCAGAATCCCCGCTGCATTATTATAACCCCTGTCGTTGTCATATAAATTTAAAGTCTTTAAAGTATCCCGATTAAAGCTTTCGATATGAATGCTTTCTTTTAACTTACGATGTAAAATTTCAAACGACAGCTGCTGTTCTTCGCATGGAAGTTCTTCAAATCGTATATTTTTTCCTTCCAGAATAAGCCTTGACAGTTCCAGTGCATCCACTTCTATCGTTGCCGTATCATTTCTCTTATATGCTTTCGATTTATACAGATAGGGTTTATGCATGCCGCTTTTTACTGTGAGTATGATCGTATGATCCTTCTGCGCTTCAAGCGTATAATCAGGCTGAGGAACGATACTGTCATTGATTTTATTTTCAATATCCAGACAGGATTGTTTTACGTCTGCCAGCCCCTTTATATTCCCTGCATCATCAATTCCGAAAAAAATCGTTCCACCATTATAATTTGAAAAGGCGCTTACTGTTTTCAGAAAAGTATTTGTGATCGTTTCTTTAAATTCTATTGTCCGTGTTTCCTGCATACCACCCCATCCTTTACAATTTTATATTTTCATTATATTCAAAAATACGCGTAAAAGCAATCGTATTTTTTTACGGTTGCTTTTACGCGTGGTTATAAACGTATTCTCAGTCCCCGATCCTCCGGATTCCGACCTCTCTGCAGTTGATTTCTTTAATCCTGTCTGTCGGAAGCTTGTATGCATGGTTCGCATCGAGCAGTCCGTTGATCTCCTGCTGTACATCAGATACCTGCGTGTAGCAGTAGCCCACTACGTACGGCAGCTTCTTGATCGCGGTCGTGATCCTGTCGAAACGATCCAGGAACTCCTCCTGCGTCGATACGGTGTGGCCGTAGCCCCAGTCATCCTTTCCGCCGCCGGAGAACGCGATACCGCCAAACTCACTGATGATGATCGGCTGTCCCTTGTATTCGTAGCCCTCTGCCATTGATGATTTGTCCTTGCAGTGATAAATTTCAGAACTCATCATCTTGTCGAGATTGCCGTTGTAGCGGTTGAAAAATACCTCGCCTGCCTCCTCATAATCATGCAGCGTGATGATATCGGAGATTGTATGCTCCCAGCCGTCATTAACAATAACCGGACGCATTGCATCCATGCTTTTTGTCAGATAATAAATTGCCTCGGTAAATTTCTGCTGCTGTTTATCAGTCTTGATCTTCGGCACACCCCAGGACTCATTGAACGGCGTCCAGGTGATGATTGACGGATGGCTGTAATTCTGACGGACGATCTCCATCCACTCTGTCGTAAACTCCTGCACCGCCTGATCGCTGAATTCATACGTTGCTGCCATCTCACTCCATACCAGCAGTCCTTTTTTGTCACACCAGTACAGGAAACGCTCGTCCTCAATCTTCATATGCTTACGGACCCCATTGTAGCCCATAGATTGAATTTTATCGATGTCATCGATCAGTGCTTCTTCATCCGGCGGGGTCAGGTGAGAGTCCTCCCAGTAGCCCTGGTCGAGGATCAGCCTCTGATAAAGCGGCCTGCCGTTCAGCAGGATATTGCCTGCTTCAATGCGGATATCGCGCATACCGAAGTAAGAGGCAGCCTCATCCACAACGATACCGTCCTTTAAGATGCGGACCGTCATATCGTACAGATTCGGGGCACCCGGCATCCAGTGGTATACCCCCCACGGCTCCAGATCCGGGCGGTATACACTGATGACATCCAGCACACGGTCGCGGTGCACCGGTTTTACGGAGCGGTTGATCTTCTGCTCTCCAAACCAGATTTCTGTCTCGATCTCCCAATTGCCTTCTTCCAGTACGCTTGTCTCATACTCTGCGCGGATCGTATTGTTCGAAAGATCCGGTGTCAGCTTCATTCCCTTCAGATATGTCTCCGGCACAGTCTCAAGCCATACTGTCTTCCAGATGCCGGTCGTCTGCACGTACCAGCAGCCAAAATTCTCCGGCACCCAGCGCTGTTTTCCGCGCGGCTGCTCAATGCTGCAGGAATCCTCGACCTTTACAGTCAGATCGTTTGCTCCAGTATGGAGATACCGGGTGATATCAAAGGTAAATCTTGCATAGCCGCCTCTGTGGCAGCCCACATAAGTACCGTTTACCCAGAGCTTTGTCAGGAAATCGCTGCCTTCAAAATGAATCAGCGTCTTCTTTCCTTTCCGGTTTTCTTCCGTCAGCTCCACGCTGCGGCTGTACCACACATGCGCATGGTGCGCCGTGTCTTCAACTCCGCTGCGTTTCGTCTCATACGTAAACGGCACTTCGATCTGAAGCGTTTTCTCTGGAAACGTTTCATACCATTTTTCCGTTTCGCCCTTATCGCGATCGTCAAACTGGAATTTCCAGGTTCCATTCAGGTTGGTCCATGCCGGTCTTACCAGCTGCGGACGCGGATAATTTTTGATATACGAATTCATGTCAAAAAATCCTTTCTCTGCACTTTTATATTTTTGTCAAAACAGATTTATAAAGCGGACTTTCGTTTTCTCAGCCCTTCACGCCCTCTGAGACAGAAATTCCCTTAAGGAAATATTTCTGTGCGAACAGATACAGAATCAGGGGCGGAACCATACTGATCAGGCAGGCTGCGATCATCAGCCCCCATTTCTGCTCGTACTGACCGCTCAGCAGTCTCAGTCCCGGTGTCAGCGTCTGATTTGCCGGATTTGTCAAAACGATCGATGGCCACAGAAGATCATTCCACGCACCGTTGAACGCAAACAACCCGACCACGATCAGAACCGGCTTGATCGACGGTAAAATGATGTGACGGTAGATGGCAAAGCTGCCCGCTCCATCAATCGCCGCTGCCTCATCCAGATCCTTTGGAATGCCCTTAAGAAAATTCCGGATCAGGAAGATATTGAACACGCCTGCCAGACTTGGCCAGATCAGCGCATTCAGGTTGTCGATCCAGCCAAGTGCATTACAGATACGGAACATCGGCAGGAGATTTACAACATTCGGGAACATGCTCATGTACATCAGCACCCAGAAAATCTTGTCTCCGCCCTTGAAATCCAGACGTTCGTAAGCGTATGCACTCAGACTCGTGACGATCAGCGTACCGATCGTCACTGAGATCGAAACCACAAAGGAGTTGCGGAACATCGGCAGGATGTTCGCGGTTGTATTTGCCCCCTCTCCGCCGACAAAAACGGAAATATAATTTCGGATTGTCCATTTATCCGGGATCAGTCTCGTCAGATAGTCAAGCGGCCCCTTCAGATTTGCAAACGATGTAATGAAATCGGAATCGCTTTTAAAAGAACTGAGGATCAGCCAGACGATCGGCAGTATCCAGAGGATTCCAAGGATCGCCATGAAGATGCCGGCGATCCGCTTTCCTTTTTTTCCTGTAGTCATGCCTTTTCCTCCCTACTCTGATGCATTTGAGCGCAGCACCCTCATTTGAATGAAGGAGACCGCCATAATGCACAATCCAAGAATCACTGCCATTGCGGCAGACATTCCGGCCACCTGTTTCTTTACGGCATTTTCCTGAATATACATCAGAAGTACCGCATTTGCCTCATTATTGTTAAATCCGGTCAGCATCAGCGGCTGTCCGTAGATGTTGAACTGCGCCACGACTGACATGACAAGTGTATACGTCAGCGGATATTTCATGCCCGGGATCGTGATATTCACGAACTGCTGCCATGCCCCCGCTCCATCTACCGCGGCCGCCTCGTAATGATCTTTCGGGATCGAGGCCAGTGCACTCTGGTAAATGACCATGTTTCCTCCGGCACACCACCAGATCGTCACGATGACAAGCACCGCCCACGAATACGGAGGTGCAAACCAGTCCGTCTTCAGTCCGAACAGGTTCGGAACCACACCATACTTCGTATTAAACATATACTTCCAGGACAATGCTACCGTCGTAATTGACAGAAGACTCGGAAAATAGTAAAGAGCCTGGAAAAATTTACTTCCTCTTGCCTTCGTCTGCAGCGCGACCGCAATCGCCAGCGGAACAATGATACAGAACGGCACACTGAAAATCACAAATTTAAATGTATTTCCAAGACCATTCCGAAGCTGTTTGTAATACGTGTTTCCCCCGTCAAACAACAGCGTCTTAAAATTGGACAGCCCGATAAATACCGGTTCAGTGACATGCTCCCACTACTTAAATCTCCGATTTTGAAGTGGGGCTTCCTGTTCAATAGCTCCAGCGAGCCAGGTTTCACAGGCTATCCCCGCGTGCCCCGCGGTTTTTCTGCCCGGTTACGGGCTTATTCCATTCTGTCCGGATACGGACTTATTTTTCTTA
>Ga0129317_1000150_pt1 | contig 88694 bp, 77 predicted proteins | sample Cm1ome_FD_94430 | JGI IMG/M metagenome (GOLD analysis project Ga0129317, IMG submission 94430) | Eastern black-and-white colobus group fecal microbial communities from Wisconsin, USA - Cm1105 metagenome | ecosystem: Host-associated > Mammals > Digestive system > Large intestine > Fecal | place...
ATCCGCTTCGCTACTTGTAGGATCATAAGGAATCTCCCGCAAGCGGGTTCCCCCTTATGATATTTCATGAACGCAGTCGCTTCGCGATCTGTCAGTGGGAGCTTTCAACTCCCACTGACAGAAGCATCCCCCCTCACCCGCCGCTTAGTGCTCCGCGCTCTTGAAGCGGGGGAATGCTTATCTGCGTTCAAAAAGCGATTGCCGAATGCTCCAATTTTTATCCCTGCCTTACAGTTTCCATATTTTCCACGCTATATTCACCCAGTCAAAATAACCGGCTTTTTCCACCGATTCCATCGTTACAACCGGCACACGTCCGATTTCTTTTTCCCCGATTCGATAAACCAATTGCCCCACTGCCTCACTCTTTCCAAGCGGTGCCTGGATTTCATCTGAAATTTCAAGTTTCCTTGTGATTTGCGAAAAATCCTCATCACTTGTACTCAGATAAGAAAACTCATCCGGGTAGCATACCTTTACTTCTGATTGCACTGCCCCTTTTACCTGTACCGGAAAAAGCTCCGGCATCTTTTCATCGTGATAAAGGGAACATCTGGAAAATCCATAATTAAGCAGCTTTCCGGCTTCCGCAAACCGTGTTTTTGAATCAGGCGCAGTCATCACCACACTGATTATGCGAATTCCATCTCTGCGTGCTGTTGCACTGAGACAGTATTTGGCATAGCTGGTACTTCCTGTTTTTAATCCATCGCATCCGTTGTAGCTGCGAAGCAGCTTGTTCGTATTGGTCAGCGTAAAGGAACTGCTCCCTTTCGCCGTTACATGCGTGATATCTTCCATCCAGATATCAGAATACTCCACACAATTCGGGTATTTGTTCAGCAGTTCTCTGGACATAAGCGCCACATCCTTTGCCGAGGTATAGTGTTCCTTTGATTCTGTCAGTCCGCAGCAATCTGTAAAATGTGTTTGTTTCATCCCAAGCTCTGCAGCCCGCTTATTCATCTGCTCCACAAAAGCTTCTTCGCTGCCCGCAATATGCTCTGCCATCGCAACTGCTGCATCATTTCCGGACGCAATCACAATGCATTTCAGAAGTGTCTCAACGGTCTGTTTTTCTCCTTCTTCCAGAAATACCTGAGATCCTCCCATTGATTTCGCATGTGCGCTCGTTGTGACCTCTTCGTCCAGCTTCAGCTTTCCTGCATCTAGTGCCTCAAAGATCAGCAAAATTGTCATAACCTTCGTTACGCTCGCCGGATGCAGTCGCTCTTCTGCATTTTTTTCATATAAAACAGTTCCGGTCGACACCTCCATCACACAGGCATGAGGTGTCTGTAGCTCCGGTTCGGCTGCCTGTACTTGTACTTCACTCGAAAACAGTAATATTACAAGTACCAGGACGGTCAGGAGATACGTCACCCTTTTTCTCTTTTCCATAATTACCGTCCGAAATAACTTTTACTTTATCTATATTAATCAGGCCGGCAATTCATTCGGATCTTTGCAAAATCCATATGCATTAAAAAAATCCCGGTCTGGAAATACCTGACCGGGATTTTTATTGCACATTAATTGTATTTACGCTTGCGAGCTGCTTCAGACTTTTTCTTACGTCTTACGCTCGGCTTCTCGTAATGCTCTCTTTTACGAATTTCCTGCTGGATACCTGCCTTTGCGCAGTTTCTTTTGAAACGACGTAAAGCACTGTCCAGAGTTTCGTTTTCTTTTACGATAACATTTGACATTGTCTCACACCTAACCTCCCTCCAGTTGTAGATTGTGCAGAATACAACTGTCTGGGTATTTTATTGCACTAAATAGTATTATACCAGATTTTTTACTTTCGTCAACACATTTTCTTAAAAATTTTCAACATTTTTAGCAAATGGTTTAGGAAAGCTGCCCAGCCAGCACTTCTTTCGCTTTTTCTAATGCAGCATCAATGCCTTCCGGATTCTTTCCGCCAGCCTGTGCCATATTCGGGCGTCCGCCGCCACCGCCTCCGACAAGAGCTGCAATTCCCTTGATCAGATTGCCGGCATGTGCGCCCTTCTTCATTGCACCGTCCGTTACGGCTGCCATCAGACTAACTTTTCCATCGTTCACAGATGCAATCAGAACAACACCCTCTCCGATTTTTTCCCGCAGCTGATCACCGAGATCACGCAGTCCGTTCATGTCGACGCCTTCTACTTTTGCCGGCAGGAACTTCACGCCACCAACCTCACAAACCTGGCTCATAACATCGCCAAGCGCATCCTTTGCAAGCTTACTCTTCAAGGATTCATTTTCACTCATCACTGCCTTTAACTCATTCTGCAGTGCGGTAATCTTTTCAAGGACGCCTGACGGAACTGTCCTGAGCAGCTTTGCTGCATCCTCCAGTTCTTTTTCGGCTGCCTTATAATATGCAAATACACCGTCTCCTGTTAATGCTTCAATTCGTCTTACACCCGCTGCAACGCCTGCTTCGGAAACGATCTTAAACGTTGCGATCTCAGAGGTATTGGAAACATGAGTACCACCGCAAAGCTCCCTGGAGAAATCTCCCATGCATACCACGCGAACCTCATCGCCATACTTCTCACCAAACAATGCCATTGCGCCGGTCTTCTTTGCATCTTCAATGCTCATGACCTTTGTTTCAACCGGAAGTGCTGCTGCGATCTCTTCATTTACAATCGCCTCAACCTTCTCAATCTCCTCCGGCGTCATTGCCTGGAAATGTGCAAAGTCAAAACGCAGACGATCCGGTGTCACCAAAGAACCCTTCTGCTCTACATGCGAACCAAGCACACTCTTCAGCGCCTTCTGAAGCAGATGTGTTGCGCTATGGTTTTTACAGATGTTCTTGCGATAAACCTCGTCTACCTTCAGAGTCACCTTATCGCCGACCTTCATCATACCCTCTGCCAGATATCCTACGTGGCCGATTTTTCCGCCAAGCAGATGGATGGTATCCTCTACCACAAAACGGCCTGTCTCACATACGATCTCGCCCTTATCTCCGTTCTGACCGCCCATTGTTGCATAGAACGGAGTCTTATTTACGATAACAGTACCACGTACTCCCTCTGTCAATGCCTCTGTCAGCTCAGCTTCCGTTGTCAGTACCGTAATCTCAGACTCGCAGGTCAGTGTGTCATAGCCGATAAATTCTGATGTCACGGCTGCCGGAATCTGATCGTATACGGTTGCGTCTGCCCCCATATAATTTGTCACGGCTCTTGCACTGCGGGCTTTCTGACGCTGCTCTTCCATACATGCCTTGAAGCCTTCATCATCGATCTCATAGCCTTTCTCTTCCAGGATTTCTCTCGTCAGATCGAGCGGAAATCCATACGTATCATACAGCATGAACGCACTCTCACCGCTAAGAATCTTTTCACCCTTTTCTGCAAGCTCAGCTTCCATTCCTGTCAGAATGCTAAGACCCTGATCAATCGTTTTATTAAATTTTTCTTCTTCCTGCGCCAGAACCTTCACAATAAAGTCACGCTTTTCTTCCAACTCCGGATATCCGTCCTTTGATCCCTCGATCACTGTCTCGCTCAGCTTTGAAAGGAATGCGCCTTCGATTCCGAGCAGTCTTCCATGACGTGCCGCACGGCGGATCAGACGGCGAAGTACGTAGCCACGTCCCTCATTTGTCGGCATGATACCATCAGAAATCATAAATGTCGCAGAACGGATATGATCTACAATCAGACGAATGGAAATGTCTTTATTCTCATCTGCCTTATATGTGGTCTTTGCAAACTCGCATACCTTGTCACGCAGCGCCTGCATCGTATCCACATCAAAAATAGAGTCTACTTCCTGTACAATAACCGCCAGACGTTCCAGTCCCATTCCCGTATCAATGTTTTTCTGCTTCAGCAGTTCGTAATGACCCTCTCCGTCATTTTCAAACTGGGTAAATACATTGTTCCATACTTCCATGTAGCGGTCACAGTCGCAGCCAACCGTACAGCCCGGCTTTCCGCAGCCATACTTTTCTCCGCGGTCATAATAGATTTCTGAACATGGTCCGCACGGTCCTGCACCATGCTCCCAGAAATTATCCTCTTTACCGAATCGGAAAATGCGATCTGACGCAACGCCAATCTCATCATGCCAGATATTCCATGCCTCGTCATCCTCCAGATAAACCGACGGATACAGACGATTCGGATCCAGGCCTACCACTTCCGTTAAAAATTCCCAGGACCAGTGGATTGCTTCACGCTTGAAGTAATCACCGAAAGAGAAGTTGCCGAGCATCTCAAAGAACGTACCGTGCCGTGCCGTTTTTCCGACATTTTCAATATCACCGGTACGGATACACTTCTGACACGTCGCCACACGGCGCTTCGGCGGAATCTCCGCTCCCGTAAAGTACGGCTTCAGCGGTGCCATACCTGCATTGATCAGCAACAGGCTGTTATCGTTGTGCGGTACCAGCGAAAAGCTGTTCATTACCAGATGATCCTTACTTTTAAAGAAGTCAAGGAACATTTTTCTCAACTCATTAACTCCATATTTTCCCACAATAATTCCTCCACATTCAGTTACTCTTTTGTTCGGACGCTGTTTTTGCATCCTTCCTGTCACGCAGTCTCTTTCCACAGAAAATCGCTGCCACCGAGACCCCTGCCAGCAGAACCAGTTCTATCAGTTCCTTTGAAAATTCGATAAAAAATGCCGCCATCCCGTCATCCCTTTCTTGTCTTTGTATCATTTTGTTTCCAAAGATTATGCAAATCGATTATTTTCTGCATGATAATGGCAGACTATGCCAGTCTGTTCATCATCATAGCACAGCCATCCCTGCATTTCAAGCCGTTTGTAAATTATTTCTTCTTACAGCCAGCTGCATCATTCCTACAGACTTGTATCGCTGACATCCACCACATCTTTTTGAAGATTTTCTCCGTCTGCAGCTGCAGTTGCCAGCTGATCGCACCGTTCATTCTCCGGATGGCCTGCGTGCCCCTTTACCCAGATATAACGAATACTGTGTGGCTGTGCTGCCTTAAGCAGACGCTTCCAAAGATCCGTATTTTTGACCGGCTCGTTTTTTCCTCTCTTCCAGCCCTTACGGATCCAGCCCTCGATCCAGTGCTGATTAAACGCATTGATCAGATACTGTGAGTCCGAATACAGCTCCACCTCACACGGGCGCGTAAGTGCTTCCAGACCAATGATCGCCGCCATTAATTCCATACGGTTGTTTGTCGTCTTTTCGTATCCCTGCGAATACGTACGTTCATGCAGCACGCCTTTTCCATCCACATACTGCAGAATCGTCCCATAACCGCCCGGACCGTCCGGATTACCGCGTGCCGAGCCATCTGTAAAAATCTTTACCAGCATTCCCTATTCCTTTCCGTCCGTCTCTTTCTCCTTTGCCGCATCGGCCTGATCTTCATCCAAAAACTGCTGCAGCCGCCCGGCAATTCCCTTCTGCTGCTTTTTTTCCCGTCCGCTCGTACTCACGCCGACTACAAGATTGTCCTGCAGCGCAAGCCCCGGAAAATAAAAATCGCACCGTTCCCTGTCCTGACAGACATTCACCGGTATTCCAAGACACTTGCAGGCTGCATAAATATCCTGATTTACTTTATGGTCATTCGTTGCTGCAATGACGAGGGATGCATCATACAGGTCCTCCCTGTCATATGCTTTTCGAAGAATCGTTAACTTTCCCGCCTCCTCCAGTTCTTTTAATTCGCGGTTCACTTCCGGTGCAATCACGTACAGATGATTGGTAAATTCAATCATTGAACGAATCCGCCGTTTTGCAATTGTTCCTGCTCCTGCCACTACTACCTTTTTATCCGTAAGGTCCACAAACATTGGAAAATACGGTTTTTTACTGTCTTTCATGTAACTGCCTCACTTATCTTGCTTCTTTCACATTCTCTATTGTACCATACGGTTTATCAAATTAAAACATAAAATTAATATCGACATTTTTTTATACTTATACTATAATGTTAATAATTATTGTTTGCAGTCAGATGTAACCGAATCAGTCCCAAACAATATTCGGACGGCACTGTCGTCAATATCTTACAGCAGAGGTGTAAAAAAATGTCTATGAATTTCGTCAAAAAACTCCCGATTCCGGCAGAAGTCAAGAAAATGTATCCTCTTTCTGACAAGGTAATTCAGATCAAGAAAGAAAGGGATGCTCAGATCCGTGATGTTTTTACCGGCGTTTCTGATAAATTTCTTTTAATCATCGGCCCTTGTTCCGCAGACAATGAAACTTCCGTACTTGATTATATTCACCGCCTTGCTTCTATTCAGGATAAAATCGGTGACCGTATTATCCTGATCCCGCGTATTTATACGAACAAGCCGCGTACCACCGGCGAAGGCTACAAAGGTCTTGTCCATCAGCCGGACCCTGAAAAAAAGCCGGATGTATTTGCCGGTATCGTAGCAATGCGAAAGCTGCACGCAACTGCAATCGAGGAAACCGGTCTGACTTCTGCAGACGAAATGCTCTATCCGGAAAACTACCGTTATGTGGATGATCTCCTCTCCTACGTTGCGATTGGTGCACGTTCTGTAGAAGACCAGCATCATCGCATGACTGTCAGCGGCATGGATGTTCCGGCCGGAATGAAAAATCCGACCAGCGGAGATCTCAGTGTCATGTTTAATTCCATCAAAGCTGCCCAGAGCAAACATACCTTCATCTACCGTGGCTGGGAGGTTTACACCGATGGTAATGATCTCGCTCACGTTGTTCTGCGTGGTGCCACCAATAAGCATGGTCAGTCTATTCCGAACTATCATTACGAGGATCTGATGCTGATGAATCAGCTTTATCAGGAAAGAGATCTGAAAAATCCGGCTGCAATCATCGATACCAACCATTCTAACTCCGGCAAAAAATATATTGAACAGATCCGTATTGCCAAAGAAGTCCTGCACAGCATGAACTACTGTCCGGATCTGAAAAAGCTGGTAAAAGGCTTCATGATTGAAAGCTATATTGAAGATGGTGCGCAGAAGATCGGTACCGGAAATCACGTATACGGAAAATCCATCACGGATCCATGTCTTGGATGGGAAAAATCCGAGCAGCTGATTTATGACATTTACAATGCACTGAAATAAGTATTTTATCGTTTTGCTATATACTCACCACAAAATACTCCCGGTATCTTAAACGGTATTCCGCTTGAGATGCCGGGAGCATTTTTCTCTTATCATTATCGTCCGGGATTCGCTATCGCCTTGGATTCATTATCGTCCGGGATTCATTATCGTCTTGGATGTGCTTCTTTATAAACTCTTCGCACCTGTTCAAAATTCAGGTTACGATAAATCTGTGTCGTTGCAATATCCGAATGTCCCAGCATCTGCTGAACACTCTTCAGATCTGCTCCATTTTGCACCAGATGCGCAGCAAACGAATGGCGCAGAGTATGTGGTGTAATATCCGTGGTGATCCCTGCCCGTGAAGCATACTGCTTGATCAGTTTCCAGAAACCCTGTCGACTCATCCCGGAACCGGAACAATTCACAAAAAGGAATTCGCTCCCCTCTTCTCTGAGTAAACACATACGTCCTCGCTGCAAATAATGGTCAAGTGCTGTTTTTGCATTATCTCCAAAAGGAATAACGCGCTCTTTTTCCCCGTCGCGGCATATCACATAATTCAAAATCAGATTTACATCCGAAAGCTTTACTGTAATCAGTTCAGACACACGCATACCAGTTGCGTACAAAAGCTCCAGCATTGCCTTGTCACGAAGCTCTTTCGGACTTGACCCGGACGGCTGCTCCAGAAGACGAACCGTTTCTTCTATACTCAGTACTTCTGGAAGCTTTTTCTCAATATGCGGGGCTTTAATCGATTCTGCAGGATCTTCTTTGATCTGAGCGCTTCTGCAGGCATAATGAAAAAAGGCCTTCATGGAAGCCACATTTCTTGAAACTGTCGCAGTTGATAAGCCCTGCTTTTCCAGATAGAGCACATATGAATTCAGATTTGTTGCAGTCACATTTTCTACATCCTCAATCCCGTGCTCTTCAAAATAACTCTCCATTTTTTTCAGATCACGCTGATACGAACTGACCGTGCTCTTTGATGCATTTTTCGTCTCTCTTAAATAGTCTATAAACAAAGGCAGTTCAAATCCCATACCTGTTTCCTCAGCTTTCCCAGAATCCCTATACACGCTTCGACTTCTTTCGGACACTTCCTGACATATTTCGTCTTTTATACTGTCGAACCCCATAAGTAAATGTATTATACGCAATTTATTATGTAAAATCAACGGTAAAAATGACGTAAAATTGCCGAAAAATACAGCATTTTCAAGCCTTTACAAGATTTCGTCCGATTTACTTTTCGCAGCACCAGATATGGTATTTATATCAGATTTTTCATGAAAATTTTTATACTCCAAAGACCCACAAAGGTTTCTGCCGCACATCCGGATATACAGTACAGAACCATCGTAATCCAGGCCATCCGCTCTTTTCTTCTCGGATATGGAAGTACTATATTGCCCGTATAAGTTTCTCCCGGAAGATAATGCGCAAGAAAAATCTGCAGCTCTTTTTTCCATTGCAGCACATAGAAAATCCACTGCGGAAACATACAGCAAAAAAACAGCCCAACGCCCTGTATTCCCTGACGCAGCGTAAAAAGCGCAAGCAGCATGCCGCCAGAGCACCCAAGCCACATTGAAAAAAGCAAATGCAGCCAGAGACCGGCCGGCGTATAGCAGCTCATCCACAAAAACAGCAGCAGCCGCAGCCGACAGACCAGCAGATATCCCATTATTGACCACAGATCCGGACTCGCCTCCTGTAGTTTTTTTCTTCCATAAAAACCAAAAGCCCCTGCATAAGTTCCTTCACTCATTCGAAACAGCTCCGGAAACATGATTCCCACAACAGCTCCAAACACCAGCATCGCAAGCAATCCTGCATAGATTCCCCTTTGCGTTTTAATTTTCATACAGGTCTCCACACATTTTTTACAGTGTATGAACCGGCACAGAATATTTATGTGGGTAATAATATCATTCCTTTGTCAAATATCCTTTCAGCCCTTCATAAATCTCTTCTTCCGAGGGCGGACACCCCTTAATACAGCATTCAAATCCTGCTGTGCACAGACCGACTCCAAGCTTTCCGTATTTTCCCCGATATCCCTGTCCGATGCATATTTTTTCCTGCAGCTGTTCCAGCAGCCCCTCTTCTTTCAGCCGGTCAAGCGCCGGAATAAGACCTCCGTAGCAGGCACTGCAGGACTCAACTTCTTCAACTGCATCGCGTACTGACACCACCTTTTTTGCATATGGGATTTCCTCATCCCAGATTTCATTTTCAGGCAAAAAGCGCAGACACACGTGTTCGCATTCCTTTTTCATTGCTTCCGCCGCTGGTTCTGATCGCCTCTCACATACCGCTACCTGTACTTTAGTCAAATCTGCGCTTCCTGCTCCCAGCTCCTCAGCCAATCCGATATAAGGCACTTCATTGCAGTCATAGTGAAGCAGATTACAGACATACGCATCCAGTAGCACCGGATCAGCTGCCGCCATAATACAATTCTTCACTACCGGGTTACCGCCGTCTTCAAAATCCAGATCACCACAGATATGATCTGCCACTATAAAATCCTGATGAATTCCAACTGCCAGGTGTGCAATCGGCCGGTGAAGTCCAAGTGCATGAAAACGGCGTTTTTCCGTATTCGGAAGCAGCCCCTTCATGTTTTTCAATGCACAGGTAATCTTCGTCTGACAATGTCCTTTTACTACCGGTACATTGATCAGAAAGTCAAATTCCTTTACACAAGCTGCAAGACGCAGCTTCAGACCCTTACAGTCCTTCTCAAACGATGCTTCCTTCTGCGCATCAAGAAGTCGGACACCGTACGTTTTGGCCAGACTGAGATACCCGCACACCTCCATCGCCTCCGATGTACGGTCGCCAACCCACGAACCTTCCGCAATGGTAATATTTCTGCAGCCATGCTCCTGCAAATATTCAATGATTCCGGCTACAACTTCCGGATGTGTCGTTGCCCCAAGAAAAGCAGGCGTCGGAGCTACAAGATTCGGCTTAATTCCGATTCTGCAATTTTTATCCGGAATCCTTTCAATCAGCTTTGCAGCCGTAAGCAGCTGCTTTGTCATCTTTTTATAATCTTCGCCATATATTTTAATGATCTGATTCTGTTCCAAAATTAGGTCCTCCTGTGCATTTCCCTTCTGCCTGATATTATATTATAGTGATGCCAGGGTCAAAAGCCTGAAACCACGATGTGCTTGCACAGGAGTGGTTTTAAAGCTTACTGACTCGCCCCGCTTTGTTCTTCTTGCAATTCCTGTTATTGTAACATTACGATCCCCTAAAGTAAAGCGGACATCCACCGCTTAATGTTCCGCACACTTGAAGCGGGGGAATGCTTATCTGCGTTCAAAAACATCCCAACGAAAAATGCCGTGATCCGTACATTTCTGCACGTTCACGGCACTCTCTATTTTGGGACATAGGATACCGGATTCACCGGCTATCTTTTTTAACTCAGTTCAAGCCTATTTGTAGTTTACGATCTGGCCGAACTCTTCCTTCAGGGAAGCGCCGCCTACCAGACCGCCATCGATGTCAGCCTGTGCAAACAGGTCCGGAGCGGTCTTTGCGTTTACAGATCCGCCGTACTGGATACGGATCTCTGCTGCTGTTGCATCATCATAAATTTCAGCGATGCATGCACGGATGCCTGCGCATACTTCCTGAGCCTGCTCTGTTGTAGCGGTCTTGCCGGTTCCGATTGCCCAGATCGGCTCGTAAGCGATTACTGCAGTCTTTGCCTGATCTGCTGTCACGTTCTGGAAACCAACCTTAACCTGCTGACGGATCCAATCCATTGTGATTCCCTGTTCTCTCTGCTCCAGAGTCTCACCACAGCACATGATCGGTGTGATGCCGTGCTCAAATGCTTTCAGCATTTTCTTGTTTACAGTCTCGCTTGTTTCTGCAAAATACTGTCTTCTCTCAGAATGTCCGAGAACCACGTACTTCACGCCAACTTCCTCGAGCATAGCCGGAGCGATTTCGCCTGTGAATGCACCCTTCTCCTCGAAGTACATATTCTCAGCGCCAACCTTAATGTTGGTGTCCTTTGCAGCTTCAATTACCGGAATGATATCGATTGCCGGTACACAGAATACTACGTCTACTTCTTCATTCTTTACAAGCGGCTTCAGAGTCTCTACCAGCTTTACAGCCTGACTCGGAGTCATGTTCATTTTCCAGTTGCCTGCGATAATTTTCTTTCTTGCCATTTTCGTATCCTCTTTTTCTCAGATTTCAGATCCTTTCGGATCTGTCCTGGTGTCTGTTGTCTGATCTGCGGCAGCCAAAGCCAAATACCGGATTTCGCTTCAATTCCTGCTCATGGCAGGGCAGCCGCAGCTATTTTTCCTTCAGATACTGACGGAGCTGCTGCACATATTCCTCCATCCGGATCCGATCGACCGTGATCTGCGTATTGGAAAAAAGTGCATACTTCACAGTATTGAGATAACTCTCCAGCTCGTCCAGTACCTCATTTGCTTTCTGAATTTTATAAGAGAAAGCTTCTTCCTTATTTGTCATCTGCTGCTACAACGCCCGGAAGCTCTTTGCCCTCAAGGAATTCCAGGGAAGCTCCGCCGCCGGTGGAGATGTGGCTCATCTTATCACCAAAGCCAAGCTGGTTAACTGCTGCTGCAGAATCTCCGCCGCCGATAATTGTGGTAGCATCTGTCTCTGCCAGAGCCTTTGCTACTGCAATTGTTCCCTTTGCAAGGATCGGGTTTTCGAATACGCCCATCGGTCCGTTCCATACAACGGTTTTTGCTGTTTTTACAGCATCTGCATACAGTGCAGCTGTCTCAGTTCCGATATCAAGACCCATCATATCAGCCGGAATTGCCTCAGACTTCACTACAGAAACCTCAATTTCTGCATCGATCGGTGACGGGAATGCTTTTGCAATTGTAGTATCTACCGGAAGAAGAAGCTTCTTGCCAAGCTTTTCTGCCTTCTCGATCATCTCTTTGCAGTAATCAAGCTTTGTATCATCAACAAGAGAAGTACCTACTTCCAGTCCCTTTGCTTTCAGGAAGGTGTATGCCATACCACCGCCGATGATCAGAGTATCGCATTTTTCAAGCAGGTTGGAGATAACATTCAGCTTGTCTGCTACCTTTGCTCCTCCGAGAATTGCAACAAACGGTCTTACCGGATTGTTTACTGCATTGCCAAGGAAATCGATCTCCTTCTGCATCAGATATCCAACTACATTCTCGCCGCCCTTTGCAGTGATAAATTTTGTTACGCCTGCAACAGATGCATGTGCTCTATGAGAGGAACCGAAAGCATCGCATACATAGATATCTGCCAGATCTGCCAGCTCTTTGCTGAACTCTTCGCCATTCTTTGTCTCTTCAGCGCCACGGAAACGAGTATTCTGAAGAAGAACAACATCTCCGTCTTTCATTGCCTCAACTGCCTTTGTAGCAGCCTCGCCGGTTACATGATAATCAGAAACGAAGGTTACTTCTTTTCCAAGCTTCTCAGAAAGACGTTTTGCAACCGGAGCAAGGGACTCACCCTCATTCGGGCCATTCTTTACTTTTCCAAGATGAGAGCAGAGAATTACTTTTCCGCCATCTGCGATCAGTTTTTTGATCGTCGGAAGTGCTGCAACGATACGTGTCTCGTCTGTGATCACGCCATCTTTCAGCGGTACGTTAAAATCGCATCTTACAAGGACGCGTTTTCCTTTTGCATTAATGTCATCAACTGTTTTCTTGTTGAGCATTGATATTTCCTCCTTATGCATATCAATTGTCAGACCGGTCTTACGGCCTCGTCTGATGTCTTGCCGATATCAGGACTTCCCCCTGATAAAAAAAGAAGAGATCCGGTCCAACCAGACCGGACCTCTTTTCAGGTCTTACTTACAAACTGATTATGCAAGCTCTGCGAAGTACTTAATTGTACGAACCATCTGGCTTACGTAAGAGTTCTCGTTGTCATACCATGAAACAACCTGTACCTGAGAAGTACCGTTGCCAAGGTTTACTACCATAGTCTGTGTAGCATCGAACAGAGAACCAAATCTCATACCAACGATATCAGAAGATACGATCTCATCTGTGTTGTATCCGAAGGACTCTGTAGCCTGAGCCTTCATAGCTGCGTTGATACCATCAACAGTAGCCTCACCCTTAACAACTGCGTTCAGGATTGTGGTAGATCCTGTCGGGGTCGGTACACGCTGAGCAGCGCCGATAAGCTTGCCGTTCAGTTCCGGAATAACAAGGCCGATTGCCTTAGCAGCTCCGGTAGAGTTCGGAACGATATTTACAGCACCTGCACGGGATCTTCTAAGGTCACCCTTTCTCTGCGGTCCGTCAAGGATCATCTGATCGCCTGTGTAAGCATGGATTGTGCACATGATACCAGACTCGATCGGCATGTAGTCATTCAGAGCTTTTGCCATCGGAGCCAGGCAGTTTGTTGTACAGGAAGCTGCAGAAATAACTGTATCATCCTTTGTCAGAGTCTCATGGTTTACATTGTAAACGATGGTCGGAAGATCATTTCCTGCCGGAGCGGAAATAACAACCTTCTTTGCGCCTGCTGCGATATGAGCAGATGCTTTCTCTTTGGATGTGTAGAAACCAGTACACTCCAGAACTACGTCTACACCAAGCTCTCCCCACGGAAGATCCTTAGCGTCTTTCTCAGCGTAGATCTTGATGGTCTTTCCATCAACTGTGATGCTGTCCTCGCCAGCGCTTACAGTCTCAGCCAGAGCGTATTTACCCTGTGATGAATCATATTTTAATAAGTGAGCCAGCATCTTCGGGCTTGTCAGGTCGTTGATTGCAACTACTTCATAACCCTCAGCGCCAAACATCTGTCTGAATGCCAGACGACCGATACGTCCAAAACCATTGATTGCAACTTTTACTGCCATGATTACAATTCCTCCTAAATGTAATTTGATAGTATGTTGGGTACCGTGTAGTGTACCATTGCATACCGCCGCCCTTCGCCGTATCCGACAAACCATGCTGTTCTAAAAAGTACCTGCCTGTTCTGTCATCTGCTCTAAAAAACGACTGTCTTCCAGTCGGCAGCCTGCAATGATACATTACCCGGAAGTATCCTCCGATGTATTGTAAAATACATTGTTAAATTTCTCCCAACCCATATGCTATTCTACCCAATTTGTTCCAAAAATTCAAGCCCCAATCTGTGTTATCTTCAAATTTTTGTGGACTTTTTGCATCTCATCCGATAATATGTTTATCAAATGTGCATTTTGCTGGTATCTTTTAACCGAATCAGGCAGACCACAAGGTCGATGATCAATCTCTGCCTCTGTGCTGCCTGTCAGAAAGGAATGATTTTATGCCGATTCATTATGATTTTCATCTTCACTCGTCCTTTTCCGCCGATTCAGATGCCTCGCCTTCTTCCATGATCCGGCGCGCAGCTGAGCTGGGACTTTCCGGTATGTGTTTTACCGAACATCTGGATCTGGACTGTCCTGTGGAAGGCCCGGATTTCACTCTTGATCTCGACGCGTATTTTTCAGAGCTTACGCATCTGCAAAGCGTATACCGTGACAGGATACAGATCGGAACGGGGATTGAATTCGGAATGCAGCCCATGCATGCCTCTTTTTTTCAAAAACTGGTTCAGAATTACCTGTTTGACTTTGTCATAGGTTCCGTACACTTTCTCAATGGAAAGGATCCCTATTACCCTTCCTTTTTTGAGGGTAAAAAGGAAGAAGATGTATATGCGGATTATTTTCGCGAAGTAGCGGCTCTGCTGGAGCTCTACACGGATTTTGATACACTTGGGCATCTCGACTATATTGTACGCTACGGTCCAAACCAGAACCGCTTCTATTCCTATTCACGCTATGCCGATGTAATCGATCCCGTTCTGCACCATCTCATCCGATGCGGAAAATGTCTGGAAGTAAACACTGCCGGATTAAAATATGGTCTTGGAGAAACCAATCCGTCACGGGATGTGCTGCGGCGATATCGCGAGCTTGGCGGTGAACTGATTACGATTGGTTCCGATGCCCACGCACCGGAACACATTGCCTATGATTTTCCCGCTGTATCCGAAATGCTTTGCAGCATCGGTTTTCGCTCCTATACTGTTTTCTTCAAAAGAAAAGCAGAAACGCTCCGGCTTTAAAGCCGGGGCATTTCTGCTTTATTGACTGCTGTGCTTCTCGTCCTGTGCGATCTGATTATAGGCCAGAAAAGCATCACTGATATGGTACGTTGCTGAATCGGTATTTTGCGCCCAACCGGCTGTCACAAGAATGTAAATTCTTCCGTTTATCTTTGCCGCACTTGCGAGACAGTGTCCAGCCTCATTCGTATATCCGGTCTTCCCGCCGATGATCTCGCCGCCGCTTACCACTTCATCCGCCATATTTTTAAACATGGTGCTCCAGAATGTAAAACCATCCGGATGCTGCTGTGTCGCTTTTGCCGTATAAAAATGAGTTGTGATCACTTCATAAAAGGTCTTATTTTCAAGTGCCGATTGCAGAATTTTTCCAATCTCGTGCGGTGTCGAATACTGGCTGTCATTGTGCAGTCCCGTCACATTCGTAAAATGTGTTTCTGACAGCCCGAGCTTTTTGGCATTTGCGTTCATCTGCTCCACAAATGCCTCCTGTGAGCCTGCTGCTTCCAGTGCAAGCTGTACACAGCACTCTGCACCGGAAGGAAGCAAGGCTCCATACAGCAGCTCCCGTACGGTCACAGATTCTCCCGGCTCAAAGCCTGCTCTTGATGCATCCTGCTCATACAGAGCATCATAAATGTCATACGACATCTGCGTCTCTTTATCCAGGTCATCAATATCTAAAATCGCCGTCAGAACAGTCATAATTTTCACCATCGATGCCGGATAAATCCGTTCATCTCCGTTTTTCGATGCAAGTACCGTTCCTGTTTCGGCATCCAGCAGGATTGCATACGGACTGTCAAGCCCGGACAAATCCACTCTGATCGTCGCAAGCTCTTCCTGAACTGCCTTTTCATTCCGGCTTTTTACCTGTGTAAAAATCCAGACAGCACCAAGACAGATCACCGCCAGAACGAGCAGAATGAGCAGCAGGCTCATCATTCGGGTATCACTTCTCCGTCTATGCTTTCTGCCTGCTGCCCGTCTCTTTTTTGATTTTGGACGTATCCCTGTCTGCTTGTCCGCGTACCGGCTTCCGCCCTGCGGCCTGTCATATCCGGAGATCGTCTCTTTATACATGGTGCTTTTCTTTTTGAATGACTTTTTCATCTGACTCCTGTTACCGGATAATGGCGCCGCCGCCCGCCACGTATTCTCCGTCATAAAAAACAACTGCCTGTCCAGGTGTCACCGCACGTACCGGCTCTTCAAAAAATACTTCTGCGAGATCTTTTCCGATTCGGCGCACATGAGCCTTCGTGCCACTGTGATTGTAGCGGATCTTGGCAACAACAGGGAAATCATCCACGAAATCCGGCACACTCATAAAGTTCAAATGGTCACAGACCAGACGATCCGTAAATACTTCCGAACCGTCCCCTATCACTACCTCATTTGTTTCAGGCCTGATTTCCAGCACAAATACCGGATGCCCCATCGAAAGATTCAGTCCTTTTCGCTGTCCTACTGTGTAGTGCGTAATACCTCTGTGACGTCCTACCACGGTGCCGTCCATTGTCACAAAATTGCCTTCCGGTATTTTTTTTCCACTGTTTTCTTCAATGAACCGCGCATAATCCTGATCCGGAACGAAGCAGATCTCCATGCTATCCGGCTTATTTGCCACATACAGGCCAAGCTCCTCTGCAATCTTGCGAATCTGTGTTTTTTCGTAGCTGCCCACCGGCATCAGCGTCCTTGACAGCTGCTCCTGGGTCAGATTATACAATGCATACGTCTGATCCTTATGCGCTGTCACGGACTTACGGATCGCATACCGTCCGTTTGGAAGAAAATCAATTCGTGCATAATGTCCGGTCGCTATATAATCTGCGCCGATCTCCAGACTTCGCTGGAGCAAAGATTCCCATTTTACATATCGATTGCACGCAATACACGGATTCGGCGTTCGACCAGCCAGGTATTCACTCATAAAATATTGAATCACCTTCTCATCGAATTCTCTGCGAAAATTCATCACATAATAGGGAATTTCCAGCATCTGTGCCACACGACGTGCATCCTCGACCGCACTTAATCCACAGCACCCGCCGTTTTCTTCCATTGTCTGATTGTCCTCCTGCTGCCAGATCTGCATCGTGACTCCGATCACATCATAGCCCTGCTGCTTCAGAAGATATGCAGCAACAGATGAATCTACGCCTCCGGACATTCCTACCACTGCTTTTTTTCTGCTCATATATTCCTTTTCCCATCAGGTTGAGGCTTAATACTCCTCTTCTTCCGCTTCCTCTCCCTCGTGAATATCTGACTTCGGCTTTTTCAGTCCTTCAATCTTAATGCCATGCTTCTCCGCATAATCCCAAAGTGCCGCATGGATTGCTTCCTCCGCAAGCAAAGAACAGTGTACTTTTACCGGCGGAAGTCCGTCCAATGCTTCCATAACTGCCTTGTTTGTAACTTCCAGCGCTTCCTGAATCGTTTTGCCTTTTACCAGCTCCGTTGCCATACTGCTTGTTGCAACGGCTGCACCGCAGCCAAACGTCTTGAATTTTGCTTCCTGAATAACACCATTCTCATCGATATCAAGATACATTCTCATGATATCTCCGCATTTTGCATTTCCAACCGTACCAACGCCGCTCGCGTTTTCAATTTCTCCTACATTTCTCGGATGCTGAAAGTGATCCATTACCTTTTCTGAGTACATAATCTGTGTCCTTTCCTGTTCAATGCTGTATCGGGAGAATTTCCTGATTACGGCATCCTCCTGATACAGCTCTGTTTTTCTGTTTTCTGTACACTTGTGCGTACATGTTTCTATCTATAATCGGTACTTTTGATCGGCATTTTTACTGACTCTAACGTATCAGCCGCTTGATCGGATAAAGCTTTATTTCTGTGATTTCTTTACAAAATCCTCATAAAGCGGTGACATACTGCGCAGCTTCGCCACAATGCCTTTTACCTTGTCTACTACAAAATCGATATCTTCCTTTGTCGTATCTGCACCAAGTGTCAAACGAAGTGAACCGTGTGCAATCTCATGCGGGAGTCCGATTGCCATCAAAACATGAGACGGATCAAGAGAACCTGAGGTACATGCTGATCCGCTGGATCCGCAGATGCCTTCCATATCAAGCATGATCAGAAGAGACTCACCCTCGATAAACTGGAAACTGAAATTCGCATTATTCGGAAGACGGTTTGTTCTGTGTCCGTTCAGTCTGGTATATGGAATTTCCGCCAGTACACGATCGATCAGATAATCGCGAAGCTGCGCCTCCTTTGCAGTACGCTCCTGCATGGAATCGACTGCCTCCTGCGCTGCCTTTCCGTATCCTACGATACCCGGCACATTTTCCGTACCTGCGCGGCGCTTGCGTTCCTGTGCCCCTCCATGAATGAAGGAACGGATTTTAACGCCCTTTCTGATATACAGAAATCCGATTCCCTTCGGTCCGTTCAGCTTATGTCCGCTGGAGCTGAGCATGTCAATATGACATTCATCTACATTGATCGGCAGCTGTCCGTAAGCCTGAACTGCATCTGTATGGAACAACACGCCATGCTTCTTTGCGATTTCCCCGATCTCTTTGATCGGCTGAATCGTACCGATTTCATTGTTTGCATACATAATGGAGATCAGGATCGTATCGTCCCTGATTGCCTTTTCCAGCTGGTCAAGCTTCACCGTACCGTTTTCATCCACATCAATATACGTTACCTCAAAACCGCGCTTCTCCAGATACTCGCACGTATGCAGAATTGCATGATGCTCAATTTTTGAGGTAATGATATGTTTTCCTTTGGACTCATATGCTTCTGCAGTCGCTTTCAGCGCCCAGTTATCAGACTCGGAACCACCGGCTGTGAAATAAATCTCCTCCGGCTTTGCACCAAGTGTTTCCGCAATTATCTCGCGGCTCTTTGTAATAGCTTCCTTGCTTTTCGTACCAATGCTGTAAATGCTGGATGCATTTCCATAGCACTCCGTAAAATACGGAAGCATTGCCTGCAGAACACTTTCTGATGTTCTGGTTGTTGCTGCATTATCAAGATAAATTAATTTTCCCATTTTTTACTCTCCTTCTGGTGAATGTGATTCAGCCCGAGCAGCTGTTCTGGCTGTAATCTACGGAGTGAGCTTTCGCTTTTTCCTGTGCTTTTCTGCTCTCAGCAACAAGCTGATCCAGCATCATTTCATCTACTGTTCTGGCAATGCTCTCATTGATTCGCTGCCAGACATACTTCGTCACACAGAGTTCTTCTCCCTGACAGCCTTCATCTGTCTGTGCCGAGCATTCCACTGCCCGCAGATCACCCTCCAGTGCCCTTAGCACATCGCCAACTGAGATATCAGACATCGGATACGCCAGCCGGTAACCGCCCTGCGCTCCACGCGTGCTGCGCACAAGTCCTGCTTTTTTCAGCTTCGCCATCAGCTGTTCCAAATAGCTCTCGGAAATATTCTGCCGAAACGCAATACTGCTAATGGAAACTGCCTCCTGCTCACTGTAAAGAGCAAGATCAATCATCGCCCGCAAGCCATACTTTCCTCTCGTAGAAATTTTCATCCCATACCCCGCTTTATCATTCCTGTACTCCCGGAATCTGTTCGATCATGCTCCAGGCAATCCTTCCGATACTATATCCGGAAGACTGCGAAGCAACCTGCGGATATCCTCTTCTGTTTCCGCATGAAACAGTCCCGTTTGTTCATTTCCGAGCGATTCGCTCGGATTTCCTAAAAAAGAATAGCATCTGTGATTTCATCTGTCAAGGGACTTTGAAATTTTCTTTTCATTTTTATCAGGTTATTTCACAAAGTTCTTCCGCATATGCTAAACCAACACCACGTTTACAGGAATTTTTCTATGACATATTTAACAGATCTTCTTATCCGTCATCCGCGTTTTCAAAATCATAGCTCCTATCTTCTGAAAGGCACGGTCCTTCTTAGTGCTGCCGGGATTCTTTGTAAAACTGCAGGCTTCTTCTATAAAATATTCCTCTCCCGTACGATCGGTGCACAGCAGCTCGGACTGTTTCACCTCTGTCTTCCGCTTTGTACTTTATGCATTACGCTCTCGGGAGGCGGTATTTCCTCGATTCTCTCCCGTCTTACCGCACAGTATGCCGCACAAAAGGAAACAAAAAAAGAGCAGCGTTTTCTGCTTGCATCCCTGCTCCTTGTCCTGATTCTGTCTTTTCTCAGTTCTTTTCTCCTGTATTATAATGCACCTGTTATTTCGTACAAATTTCTGCAGAACCCTTCCTGCACTGCACTCCTTCGCATTCTTTCTCTTACCGTTCCTCCGGCTTCACTCCATGCCTGTATCTACGGCTACCTTATTGGGAAAAAACAAGTTCTTCCTTCCGCACTTTCGCAGATTTTTGAACAGTTTTTCCGAATTCTATCCGTTTTTTTCTTCTATACACTGTTTCTGACCGCCCAAAAAAAGCCGGACAGCACGGTCATGGCACTTGGGCAACTGGCAGGTGAGCTTTCTGCATCTCTTTTCTGCCTGCTTTTTCTCTTTTTGAAAACACCATTTCCTCAAAAAACAGCAGTTTCCTTTCTCCCAGACGATATACGTGAAATTTTCCGGCTCGCCGCTCCCCTGAATGCCAGCCGCATTGCCCTCTGTCTTCTTCAGGCTGCGGAGGCCTCACTGCTTCCGATTCTTCTCATGCGTTTTGGTATGACGAATTCGGATGCACTTGCCACTTACGGAATTTTAAGCGGTATGGTACTTCCGCTCCTGCTTTTTCCAACCACCTTCACTGCTTCTGTGAGCACGCTTCTTCTCCCTGTCGTTTCTGAGGCACATACGCTCGGATATCAGAAACAGATTCAGACGACCGTCCGAACCTCCTTATCCGGCGGTCTTTTGCTCGGCCTGTATTTTTTCACACTCTTTTTTCTCTTCGGCAATGAACTGGGTAAACTGCTTTTCTCCAACCCGTCAGCCGGAATATACCTCCATCTCTTTTCCTTTCTCTGTCCGCTTCTGTATATTAATACCATTCTGACCGGAATTCTGCACGGTCTTGGAAAAACGGGCACCGTCTCTGTTCAGAGCATGCTCAGCCTTGGCCTGCGTTTGCTGCTGCTTTTGGTGCTCATACCTCGTCTCGGTCTTACCGGCTACCTGTTCGCAGGATTTTGCGGGCAATGCGCTGCCTTTCTTCTTGCTCTTCTGGCACTCTTTCGTACCGGAAATCTTTCACGCGCTTTTCTGCAAATTTTGCCGCGGCCGATACTCGCATGCATTTTGACCATCTGCAGCAGCCTCATGCTTAAAACCTGGCTGTTTTTCGGCTCTGATTCCTGGATCTCCCTGTTTTGTGAGTCGCTTCTTTGCACTGCTCTGTTTTTTTCCGTTTTAACGTAAAACGGGTATTCGGATTTTATCCCGAATACCCGTTGTTTTTTCACTTTCGCTTTTCCTACCAGCCAAGTACGTCATTATACAGCCGTTCATACTTCCTTGCAGAGCTGTTCCAGGAGAAATCTGCGGCCATTCCACGGTCGATCAGCTTATTCCATTCCCGTCTGTGGTTATAATATACATCCATTGCGTAACGAATCGTATTATACATCTCATGTGCATTGTAGTTTGCAAAGCTGAAACCGGTACCAACACTTTCATATTCATTGTATGGAATAACCGTGTCCTTCAATCCACCTGTTTCGCGCACAATCGGCACCGTACCGTAACGCAGGCTCATCAGCTGTGACAATCCGCACGGTTCAAACAGAGACGGCATCAAAAATGCATCACAGGAAGCATATATCTTATGGGACATCGGCTCCGAATAATAGATATTCGCTGATACCTTGCCCGGATACTTCCACGCAAAATGACGGAACATGTTCTCATACTTTTCTTCACCGGTACCAAGTACTACAAACTGCAGATTATTCTGACACATTTCATCCATCATATATGCGATCAGATCAAATCCTTTCTGATCGGTCAGACGGGAGACGATACCGATCATGAAGGTGGAATCGTTCTGCTCCAGTCCGAGTTCTCTTTGAAGTGCCCGCTTATTTTTAATCTTCTCCTTACGGAAATTCCGGATGTTGTACTTGTTCTCGATCAGCTGATCCGTCTCCGGATTATACTCATTGTAATCAATACCGTTTACAATACCACGCAGACAATTGGAGCGCGCACGCATCAGACCGTCCAGACGCTCTCCATAAAACGGTGTCTTAATCTCTTCCGCATACGTTTCGCTGACTGTCGTCACTGCATCAGCATAAACAATTCCGCCCTTTAAGTAATTCGCATCCCCATACGCCTCCAGCTTATCCGGCGCAAAGTAATACATCGGAAGTCCTGTGATATCACGTACTGTCTTCACATCCCAGACTCCCTGGAATTTCAGGTTATGAATCGTGATGATCGACTTCATATCACGGAAAAATTCTCCCTCATGGAATTTGTCCTTTAAGAGCACCGGAACCAATCCGGTCTGCCAGTCATGACAGTGCACGATATCCGGCTTAAAACCGATTACCGGAAGCGCAGAAAGCGCCGCTTTTGAAAAAAATGCAAATTTTTCAATGTCCTGATAAATATTTCCGTATGGTTTCGGTCCTGCAAAATAATATTCATTGTCAATAAAATAAAACTGCACGCCGTCATACTGCATTTCCAGAACACCTACGTACTGAGAACGCCATGCAAGATCCATATAAAAATGGGTCACATAATTCATTTTATTCTTCCACTCTTCCTTCATACACATATATTTCGGAAGAATAACACGCACATCGTACTCCTCTTTATTATAACATTTTGGCAGAGAACCCACTACGTCTGCCAGACCGCCGGTCTTGATAAACGGCACTCCTTCAGACGCTACAAACAATACTTTTTTCATACACGAACCTCCATCGCCGAGTGGACCGCTTCTACGTCGCACCCCATGAGTTTTATAAAATTATAACTCATTTTTGTCGCAATGAAAAGTGGATTTGTGAAATTTATCTGCGATTTTTGTATTCCAGCCTGATTTTATCAGCAATAAGCGCAATAAATTCAGAATTTGTAGGCTTTCCTTTTCCACCACTTACCGTATATCCAAACAATTCCTCAATCGTATCCATCTTTCCACGGCTCCACGCCACCTCGATTGCATGGCGGATCGCACGTTCCACACGGCTTGGTGTTGTCTGATGCTGTTTTGCAATGGTAGGATACAGAATCTTGGTGATCGAATTCAGCATTTCCATATCCGTTACAGACATAATGATCGCATCCCTCAAATACTGATATCCTTTGATATGTGCTGGTACACCGACTTCATGAATGATATTGGCAACGTCTGTTTCCAGATTCCGCTCCGTATATTCTCTTCCATCAGACGTCGTCTCTGCTGCTTTTATTCTTGCCGCAGCAAATCCAGATCGTCTTACGCGCGCCCGCTTGATTCTTTTCAAAACGGTTTCACGGTCAAACGGCTTTAAAATATAGTAATCTGCTCCCAGATCAAACGCATCCTCTGTCGTTTTTTCCTGCCCGACTGCTGATATTACAATAAACGCAGGTTTCTTTATATCCGGCTCATGGTTGACACGATCCAGCACCGCAAGCCCATCCAGCTTAGGCATAATAATGTCCATCAGAACTACATCCGGCTTCTTTTCTCTGATAATCTCAATCAGTTCCTCACCATTTCCGGCTTTGCCCACAACTCTTAGTTCTTCATCACTGCTGACAATCTGATCCAGCAGCTGTACCATCAGCGCATTATCATCGGCAATCGCAATATTCAGCTTTTCCATCCTGCATCCCTCTCCTCACCCTCGGCAGCTTTCCTCTTCTGCCAGATTCCGTTGTTGATTCGCCGAATTTTCATGGGCAAGCGCAAAGCGGACATGTATCATCCGCTTTCGCTGTTTGCTCACGAACACAGTCGTTTCGCGACACACCAGCGGGTACCAGAAACTCCCGCTGACATCAGATCCTGTTGCCCACCGTTCCGGGATACACGTACCTGAAGCATGAAAATACTCGGCTGTGTTCAAAAATTGTCACGAATAAACACTAACTGTATTATATAATAATCCCCTGTATCCGCAACAAAATCTTATCCCGTCCATTCGTCATCATCCGGCTGAATTCAACAAAGGATTCCGACATTATGTTAAATAATAACGTATAAAAAAACGTTTTGTGACACATTTTGAAGAAAAAAGGAAGAAGAGATCGAAATTTTTTTCTGTTTTTTATACCTCCTTCTCTTCTCTTGGAAGAATAATATTCAGAAAAATCGCAACCATAGCCGCCGGCACGATTCCGGAGCCGCCAAAAATAAGCTGAACAAACTGTGGCGCATGTACGAGAATTCCCTGATTTGCGCCCATACCATATCCTACTCCAAGCGCCACTGACACAATGGAAAGATTCCGCGCATTAAGTGCAGTCTTTGTAATCAGAGAAATTCCGCTGATTACAATTGAGGAAAACATCATTACGGCTGCTCCTCCAAGAACCGACTGCGGCATGATGGAAACAAGTGCCGCGAGCTTCGGACAGAGCCCGCAAAGGATCAGAAAGATTGCTCCGGTTGCAAGCGCAAATCGATTGACTACTTTTGTCATAGCCACCAGTCCCACATTCTGGCTGAAGGAAGTATTCGGCAACACACCAAACAGCGCTGCAAAAGAAGAACCAAGTCCGTCACACATAACACCGCCTGCAAGCTCTTTATCCGTAGCTTCCCGGTCAAGCCCTCCTTCCATCACTCCGGAAATATCGCCGACTGTTTCCACTGCTGTCACGATAAACATAATCAGCACCGGTAAAATGGCACGCAGATCAAATACCGGCTTCACCGGCAGCAGTTTCGGAATTTCAAACCAGGAAGCACCCGCAACTTTATCCCAGTTCAAAACCCATGCCTTTGTATATTCCACACCATCTGCAGTCACTCCGGTAGTCGGCAGTACCATTCCCATAATGATTGCCGCGATATAACCACAGATAATACCAAAAAGAATCGCCGAGGAGCTTAAAAAGCCTTTTGTCCCATGCTTGAAAAAAAGAATCATTGCAAGAACAAAAACAGCAAGCAGCAGATTTTCCATAGACCCAAAATCCTCTGCCTTGTTTCCGCCGCCAAATGAATTAATACCTACCGAAATCAGACTAAGGCCGATCGACATTACAACGGTGCCGGTTACAACAGAAGGGAAAAAACGGCGAAGCGGCTTTAAGAAAAATCCAAGAACCGTCTCCATCAGACCGCCGAGGATCGATGCTCCCATAATTGCACCATATGCCAGGATACCGCCTCCCATTGTAGATGCAACGCTGTTAAATACTCCGATAAATCCAGAAGATGTTCCCATGATAATCGGTACCCGGCCACCGACCGGTCCGATTCCAAAAAGCTGTACCAATGTCACAATACCGGCAATGAGCATCGCATTCTGGAGCAAGCTGAGCTGTAAATCTGCAAATTCACCGCCAGCCAGACCACAGGCTCCGGTAATAATCAGAAGCGGGGTCAGATTTCCGACAAACATGGCCAGCACATGCTGCAAACCAAGCGGAATAGCCTGCGCAAGGGGCATTTTTCCTTCCATTTTAAAGGCCGCTTCTGAAATTTCAATATTTTTTTTCATTCGTTTTCTCTCCTCATAGTTCTGCATCTTTTTCTGACATAGACATCAGAATCTTTTCCGGTGTAATCGGAAGCTCTCTGTGCCATACTCCTGTTGCCCGGTAAATTGCATGCGCAATTGCGGGTGCCGGAGTATTGATTACAATTTCACCGATGGACTTTGCTCCAAATGGCCCAGTCGGCTCATAGCTGTTTTCAAATTCCACGCGAAGATGCCCCATATCGAGACGGGTCGGAATTTTATACTGCATAAAACCAGACTCGATCGGGCGTCCTGTTCTGTCATACGTAATATTTTCAAACAACGTATGCCCGATTCCCTGTACAATGCCTCCCTCGGTCTGAATCCGCGCCAGAGCAGGATTGATTGCAATTCCACAGTCAACCACTGCGACATAGTCAAGAATCTTTACCACTCCTGTATATCGGTCAAGCTCTATTTCCACCATTCCAACCATATACGGCGGCGGGGATACCGGCGAGGAATGCGATGCTGTGGCAACTGCTGCAATATCATTTGCCACCTGCTCTTTGACACTGATCTCTGCCAGTGAAACGCTCTGATCCGTATTGATCCGGCGTACCCTGCCATCCTCAAAACACATCTCCTCCGGACTGCACCCAAGCATTCCTGCGGCAATTGCACACAGCTTTGTCTTTAACTGTGCACATGCAAGTTCAACGGCCTTTCCTGTAATATACGTTGTAGAGGAAGCGTAAGAACCGGAATCATACGGAGATGCATCCGTATCTGCTCCAAACACAGCCACGTCATCCACTGAGCAGTCCATACATTCTGCCACCATCTGAGCAAGAATCGTATCGCAGCCGGTACCCATATCCGCGGCACCGATGATCAGATTAAATGTTCCATCATCTGCCAGCTTCACCGTTGCAGAGCCTACATCGACATTTGAAATACAGGAGCCCTGCATTGCCATTGCCACACCGGCCGCCCGCACCTTTCCGTCGCCCATTTCACGAACCGGATATTTCTCATCCCAGTGGAATAATTCCCTGCACCTTGCCATACACCGGTCCAGTGCACAGGCATTTGCCGTCTCTCCGTAATAAGCCGGCATTTTCATTCCCTCACGGAGCATATTTTTCTCCCGGATCACCGTCGGATCGATTCCAAGCTTCTCCGCAAGCTCATTTACTGCACTCTCAAGAGCGAAGATTCCCTGTGTTGCACCGTACCCACGATACGCGCCAGCCGCCATCGTATTGGTGTAGACGACATCAAAGCCAAACCGGAATGCCTCAAGACCTCCCGTATACAGCGGAATGGATTTATGCCCGCTCAATCCTACCGTAGTCGGTCCATGTTCTCCATAAGCACCGGTATTTGAAAGAGTATAAAGATCAAGTCCGCGGATATGTCCGTCTTTCCCTGCACCAAGACGCACCCGAACCTCCATTTCATGGCGCGGCGAACCGGCAATCTGGCTTTCCTTTCTTGTAAAGATCAGTTTGGCAGGGCGTCCCGTTTTCAGCGTTACGAATGCCGGATAAACCTCACAGACTGCCGTCTGCTTTGCACCGAACCCGCCTCCGATCCGCGGCTTTTCCACACGAATCCTGCTCTTTGGAATTCCAAGCGCCCTTGAAAGAATCCTGCGCACATGGAAAACGATTTGTGTCGAAGAGATAACATGCAGTCTTCCATACCGGTCGAAGCCTGTATACGTACGAAACGTCTCCATCATAGCCTGATTGAACGACTTCATATGATAAGCATGATCAAGTACCTCTTCACAATCAGCCATCACTGCATCAATATCCCCATCTCCCCCGGTTTCGCTTGCAACCAGATTACGTCCGGCATCTCCCCCCACATCTACCGGCGGGAACCAGTCTTTCTCCGGATGTACGAGAATCTTACTGTCCTTCGACTCATGAAAGTCCAGAATCGCATCCAGGACCTCGTATTTTACCTTAATCAGCTTCATTGCCTTTAAAGCAGCCTTTTCATCTTCCGCCGCAACAATGGCAACCACGTCTCCTGCAAAGCGCACATGACGATCCAGGATCAGCCGGTCGTAAGGAGACGGCTCCGGATACGTCTGGCCGGCAATCGCAAAACGCTGCTGCGGCACATCCTCCCAGGTATAAATATCAACAACGCCCGGAACCTTACGTGCCGCCGAGCTGTTGATTTCCAGGATCATTGCATTTGCATGCGGACTTCTCAAAAGCTTCACTACCAGGGCGTTCCCTGTAATGTCATCAACGTAAACCGGCTTTCCCAGAAGAAGCTGCCTTGCATCCTTCTTTGGAACCGATCGATTGATTGCATTATATTTCCTGTGTTCCATCAATGTCCCCTTTCTTCTCCCTGCTGTTTAGATAATTGCGGATTCCTCTAAGCTGGCCTTCATAGCCGGAGCATCTGCAAAGATTTCCGGCAAGGTATGCCCGTATCTCATCATCGGTCGGCTCCAGATTTTCTCTCAGTAACGCAATTGTATTCATTACAAACCCCGGATTACAGAATCCACACTGGTCTGCTCCCTGAGCCGCAATAAATCCAATAAAATCTTCCGCCTCTTTTTGCAGGCCCTCCAGTGTTTCCACTTTATGCCCATCTGCTCTTGCCGCCAGAACCGAGCAGGAGAGGACCGGAATCTCATCCATAAGGACCGTACACAAACCGCAGTTTGCAGTTTCACAGCCACGTTTTACACTGAAGCAGCCGTGCCTGCGCAGGAAATCAATCAGCAGCAGATCCGGTTCGATTTGTTCCGTGATCATCCTTCCGTTTACTTTTATACAGACTTCCATTCCTGCTCCTCCTTTAATTTCTTTAATAACCGTTCTGTCAGCACACGGACAAGCCGGGTACGATACTCTGCACTGCCGCGCAGATTGCTTCCTGTCGGAATTCTGTTTGATGCCCATCTTGCAAATGCTTTTACTGAATCCGGATCAAGACCTCCATGCAGAAGCTTTTCTTCATCCAAAAGCAGCATCGCTCTTGCCGGTCTTGCCCCTACGGTGAGCCGATATTCTCCCTCCACGCAGGCAGCCGCACATGCAAGCACCGGGAAATCGGTGCTTTGGTTCCGCACAGACAGATAAGCAAAGCATCCTGCTGTTTTCTTCACAATGATCCGAACCAGAATATCCCGATCCTGTTTTCGGTTTACAAATTCACTCAGAGGAATCACACCGCCATGAAACAGCTCTACATAAGTATCCATAACCAGAAAAATGGTCAGAACATCAGAAAATCCAAAACGTCCCCAGATGCTTCCGCCTGCAGTTGCAAGATTTCTGAACTGAACGCCCACAATATCTTTCACCGCATTTCTTACTGCACCATGCGTATATTCATTAAGCCCCTCATGAAGCTCCAACTGGCGAAGCGAAACCATTGCTCCAATCGAAAACTCTTCCTCGTTTTCTTCAATTTTGTCAAGCCCAAGATCACAAAGATCGATCACCGTCGGAATTCTCCGGCTCTGCATTTTGATCCACAGCATTCCTCCGATAATACAGCTGCTTCTTTTCTGATTTTGTTCATAAGCCTCTTCCAGGCTTTTCGCACGTATGTACTTTTGAATTGTTACCATAAAAAGCTCCCTTTCGCTGTTTTTCCCACATTTCCAAAGGTATTATAATAAAACCGCTTGCCTTTGAAAAGACACTTTGCTACAATAGCGTTGTATTATTTCATGTATAACGAAAGGAGCTACTTATGAAAATAACACTTAACAGACTTTTATCCACGGCACTTATCTGCCTGATGCTTCTGTCCGTCATCGGAACCGGTGTCTTCGCAGCAGCATCTGAAACCACCTATCCCATCACCATCACGGATCAGGCAGGTCGTGAAGTCACCATCGAAAAAGAACCGGAAAAAATTGTAAGCGGCTATTATATTCCGTCAAGCCTTCTGATTGCACTTGGTCTGCAGGATAAAATGGTCGGCATTGAAGCCAAGGCCGGCAAACGTCCTGTTTACAAGCTTGCTGCGCCTGCGCTTCTGGATCTTCCAAACGTCGGCACCGCAAAGGAATTCGATCTGGAGACGTGTGCTTCTCTTTCCCCTGATCTCGTTATTTTGCCTTTAAAATTAAAGGATGCCGCACAGAGCCTAACAGAGCTTCAGATTCCGGTGCTGCTTGTAAACCCGGAAAATCAGGATCTTTTAACAGAAATGATCACAATCGTTTCTGACGCAACAAACACAAAAGAAGAAGCAGACAAACTCCTGGCGTATATTGATGAACAAAAAACCATGCTTTCAGATGCTCTCTCTGATGTGGAAACACCGGATGTTTATCTGGCAGGAAATTCCTCCCTTCTTTCCACCGCAGGCGAAGCAATGTACCAGTCTGACATCATTAAACTGGCCGGTGGAAAAAATGTCGCTTCTGAAATTTCTGATACCTACTGGGCAGAAATCAGCTACGAGCAGCTCCTTGCCTGGGATCCGTCTTACATTATTCTTGCATCCGATGCCGATTACACCGTTGACGATGTTTTGAACGATGCAAACCTTAAGGACTGCAGTGCAGTAAAAAACAACCAGGTATATGCTATTCCGGGCGATGTGGAAGCACTGGACAGCCCGGTTCCGGCAAGCGTTCTTGCATCCGTCTGGCTCGCAGGAATTCTTCATCCGGAGCAGGTAACACCGGACACCTATACAGAAGAAAAGACAGCCTTTTATGAAACCTTCTATGGAATTCAGAACTAAAAAAATCTTATTTATCACCGCCGGCATCATCCTGCTTGGCATTTTGACGATCTGTTCTTTCTTTGTTGGAAAATACCCCCTGACGTTGTCCGGGCTTTTATCCGGAGATGCCCTGCAATGGCGTGTATTTCTGACTCTTCGTGCAAGCAGGGCAATCATCGGAGCCATCGGAGGCTTTGTTCTTGGCGTAACCGGTTTTGTTTATCAGACCGTTTTTCGAAACCCCTTAGCATCCCCTGATATCATTGGCGTATCATCCGGAGCAAGTGCCGGCGCCGCATTTGGTATTCTCTTTCTGACCGGTACCATGGCCATCACAGCCTCTGCTTTTGCAGGGGCTATTTGTTGTGTGATTCTTGTCCTGATTCTCTCATCCCTTTCTTCTTCCAAAGACGGACGGAGCATCGTTCTTGCAGGAATTGCCGTTCACAGTCTGTCACAGACTGTACTTGTTTGCCTGAAATTAACGGCTGATCCTGAAAAGCAGCTCGCATCCATCGAATATTGGATCATGGGAAGTCTGAACGGAATCAGCCTTTATTCCATCGGCGGAAATATCCTTTTGTGCCTGATCTGTCTGGCTGCCCTGTTCCTGCTGTACAGGCAGATCATCCTGCTCTCTTTGGACGATCAGGAAGGCGCTCTGCTCGGTGTAAATGTATCCCGTATTCGCCTCGTTGTCCTTTTAACTGCAACCCTGGCAACCTCAAGCGTCATCAGCATGACCGGTCTGATCAGCTTCCTCTCCCTTCTCGCTCCGCATGGTGCCCGGCTCCTGTTGAAAAATAACCGGCTATCTACCATGATCTTAAGCGGAATACTTGGCGGCTGTCTGTTAACACTTGGTGATCTTCTTGCCAGAAGCATAGCATCCACTGAGCTGCCCGTCAGTATTTTTACCAGCCTGCTTGGAGCCCCGTTTTTAATCAGTCTGTGCTTAAGGAGAGAACGTGCCCGATGAATCTTTTAATCGTAAATAACCTTTCTGCCGGATACGCAGGAAAAGACATCATAAAAGATATCAGCTTTTCTATTGAAGCCGGAAAAGTAACAGGTGTCCTCGGTCCGAACGGATGTGGAAAAACAACTCTGCTCAAAGCAACCGCAAATCTTCTTGCGCATCGCGGAAGCTGCTTTATCGAAGGACAAATGCTGGAAACGCTTTCTGCCAGGACACTTTCCGGCCTTTGCGGATACATCCCGCAAAGAAGCAGCATATCCATTGACTTAACACTTCTTGATGTGGTTCTCATGGGATTTAATCCGGATCTGAAACTTTTACAGCAGCCCAGCAGACAGATGAAAGAAGAAGCACTCCATGCGCTTTCGATGGTAGGACTTGCCCACCGAAAGGACGAAAATTTTCAGCATCTTAGTGAAGGACAAAAGCAGCTCGTTCTGCTTGCCCGTACGTTCGCAGGAAAACGAAGGCTCCTGCTTTTAGACGAACCGGAAAGTGCACTTGATTTTCGTCTGCGTTATCAGGCCATGGAGCTTCTGCGCAGCTATATCAGCAAAAATCAGGCCTCTGCTCTGGTAACACTTCACGATTCTTCTCTGGCACTGAACTACTGCGATACACTGCTCGTACTGTCTAACTCCAGGCTTTCCGGTATCATAGAACCTGACAGAACTCCGATTTCCAGGATGGAACGTCTGCTTTCTGAAGTATACGGTACGGTCAGTATCTCTGTTCTTATGAACCGCAGCAAAAAAAAGCAGCTTATCATGATGAAGGAGGATATTTCATGAAAGCAGTTACAAAAATCATATTTTTTGATGATAATGATGAAAAATTTTTTGGTGAGGGACCGTATCGCCTGCTATGCGCTGTTTGCGAAACCGGATCCCTTCGTTCCGCTTCCATTTCCATGGGGCTTGCCTATACGAAAGCGCTCCGAATGGTACGAAATGCTGAAAAAGCACTCGGTTTTCCACTGACAAAGCGCAGTGCCGGCGGAAAGTCCGGCGGTGGAAGCACCCTTACAGAGGAAGGAAAGGAATGGCTGAAGAAATATGAACAATACCGTGATGCCTGTATCCAGGCCAACCGCAAACTGTATCTGGAAATCTTTTCAAAATAGCGAGAAAAAGCATATCATCCTGACCGGCCACAGAGGGATCGGAAAAACCACACTTCTTCATTCCCTTTTTCCAACGCAGCAGGCAGGCCTGACTACCTGGGCTGTTCCGCAAACGGGAGTATATCTGAAAAATAACCAGACCGGCGAAACCGTTCAGGTCGGCCGGTTTAATCCGGATCAGCCCGGTACGGAAAATCGGATGCAACCCATCTGGGAAGCTTTCCGTGATAAAGGAACCTGCTTTTTAAAATCCCTCCTGAATTCCTCTTCCAAATGGATCACCATTGATGAAATCGGCTATCTTGAAACACAGGATCACTGCTATCAAAACGCCATTTTGGATTTGCTGAAGTACAAACAGGTTCTCATGGTCATCCGAAAGCAGGATCTTTCTTTTTTAAACGAACTAAGATCCCGCAGCGATGCTTTTGTTGTCGATCTGGATCAGCCCTATGGAAATGCCGGCTGCATTATCATGGCCTCCGGACAGGGAAAACGCTTTGGCAAAAATAAGCTTCTGGAAAGCTTTCAGGGAAAACCACTGATCCAATGGGCACTCGATGTCACAAACAACCTGTTTTCCAGACGTCTTGTTGTTACGGTTCATAAAGAGATCGAGCAGCTCTGTCAAAAACAGGCAGTTCCCGTTCTGCTTCATCATTTTCCATTCCGAAACGACATGGTACGGCTTGGTCTGGAAGCAATCGGAGGAGCTGTTGATCGCTGTGTTTTTCTTCCTTCCGATCAGCCTCTTCTCACTCCGGAATCCATCTGCTCACTGCTTCTGTGTGCCGAAAATCATCCGGATTTTATATGGAGACTCTGCTATGGTGATCTTCCTGGATCCCCCGTCATTTTTCCGTCCTCCTTTTTTGAGGATCTGAAGACACTCCCCCCGAAAAAAGGAGGCAATTTCATCATTCAATCCCACTCTGCCATGGTAAAAACGGTTCCTGCCTCGTCCTTGAGTGAGCTGAAGGATATTGATACACAGGAGGATCTGCAGAAAATGACAGATTCGGCAGCTCTGTAAAGTTTCTGCCTTGCCTGTCTTAAATCATATCCTCAATAAATATCCCATATCCCTTTTTCGGATCGTTCACAAACACGTGCGTAACGGCTCCGACGATCCGGCCATTCTGAAGGATCGGCGAGCCACTCATACCCTGGACGATTCCGCCGGTAAGTTCCAGCAGCTCCGGATCGGTGACACGAAGCACCATTCCCTTGTTAATATTTTTCTCATTCATCCGAAGCTCCTCAATCTCAATTTCAAAGGCTTTGGCACTTCCACCTGCAAAACAGAGAATGGATGCCTTTCCCGCCTTTACTTCCTGACGGTTTGCCGTTTCATATTTTGTAAGATGCTCTGCCAACAGCGGAAATCCGGAAATCGTACCATAAAGTCCATTGCTATTATTTTCCTCGATCACGCCGATCCGATACCCCTCCTTATAATGAATTACACCGGAAAGCTCTCCTGGTGTGCCCTGCGTCCCTTTCACGACCGAGAGCACATCTGCATCATACAATACGCCTCCTGTCACCTCCAAAAGCTCGCCTGTATCAATGTCGCTGATTCCGTGTCCAAGTGCTCCGAAACGTCCCTCCTCATCCACATACGTCAGGGTTCCTATTCCCTGTGTATTATTGCGTACCCAGATTCCGGCACGGTACGTCCCGCTCTCATCCTCTACCGGCAGGACAGTACAAGAAACCTCCTGATCCTTCCGCCGGACTCTCAGATCAACTGCATTTCCTCCTGATGCACTGATGCACTCCACCAACTCTTCTTTCGTCGTGATCTCTTTTCCATTGACGCTCTCAATGTAATCCCCTCTTTTTATCTCTTCTTCTGCCGGACAGCAGCTGCCACCTGCCAAAGTTCGTATTTTTCCTGTGTCTACAACATAAACTCCCTTCGTATCCAGATAAATTCCAACCGGCATCCCACCGGCATAGACACTTCTTGTCTTTACCACTCTGGCACTCGCAGTTTTCAGCGGAATTCTGCCGAACAGTGAATACAGAATATCATACTGTTCTCCGTCCGTACCGAAATTTCCGTTCCAGTTCTCCACCCTTGTTTCTACCCAGCTTCCAAGCAGCCCGGAAAAAAAAGCCGGAACCTCTCCTTTTTTCCTTACCGTCATCTCATCCGGAATCCGATGTCTGAGCGCAGTCAGGCTGACCTCTGTCAACAGTGAAAAAAACACCACCAGTAAAATACACACAAAAATCCTGTACTTTTTCCTTACATTCATCCTTTGCACCTCTCTTTCGTCTGCCTGCCGCTTCCTCTGTCAGTGCCAGAACCGGCAGGCCTAAGCTCTGACAAAATTTACACACAGAAAAAGCAGAGCACTTTCGTCTCTGCTTTCAGTATGTGGAATCAGACTCATTCCAACCTAGTATGTTTTTGTTTTTTCTGCCAGTTCTTTCATTCTGATATTTTTTTCACTTCGAACATGAATCCGTTTTTTTGACGTTTTCTGCCAGCGCCTTCATTTCACGCGCACTCTCGATCACTGTATCCGTAATCCGTGCTCCTCCCAAAATTCTTGCAAGCTCCAAAATACTTTCCTCTTCGGAGAGAAGCCCGATATTCGTAACTGTTTTGCTGTTTGCCGGTTTTTTTTCGATAATATAATGATGATCTGCCATTGCAGCGATCTGCGCCAGATGTGTGATACACAGCAGCTGATGATTCTTTGCAATCACGGCCATTTTCTCGGATACCTTTGAAGCAGTACGTCCGCTGATTCCGGTATCAATCTCATCAAAAATAAGTGTCTCTACAGCATCCTTATCTGCCATGACTGCCTTGATTGCCAGCATGATTCGCGACAGTTCGCCTCCTGATGCTACGCTTGCAAGCGGTCTGAGCGGAAGTCCCGGATTCGTTGAGATCATAAAGCATACCTCATCTCTCCCATTTTCATTTGGCTCAGCAAGCTCTTTAAAAGAAATTTCAAATCGCACATCCAGAAAATTCAAATCCACAAGCGCTGCCACAATCTGATTGGCAAGTTTCTTTGCATATTCTTTACGAATCTGTGAAATTTCATCCGTAATCGCCAAAAATTCTTTCTTTTTCCGGTCATACTCTCTTTGCAGCTCTTCAATGTATGATTCATAATTCATCAGCACATCCATCCGCTGTCTCTTTTCTTCCGCAAATTCAAGAATTTCCCGAATTGTATTTCCATATTTTGTCTTTAAACGATTCAAAAGATCCAGACGCTCTTCTGTCTCCTTCATTGCCTGCGCATCAAATGTAAATTCATCCATATAGCCGGACAGGCTTCGGTTAAAATCATTGAGCAGCGCCTCTATTTCCTCAAGGGAAGCACCAAGCTCAGAAAGCCCGGTATCATAGGCTTTTACGGATGCAAGTGCACGCACAGCATGTCCGATTTCATCTCCTGCTCCTGCGCAGCCATTTGCTCCGGTCAGTGTTCCTGTCTCAGAAAGCGCCTCCATGATCTTCTGCCCGTTTGCCATCAGACGGTAGCTGTTTTCCAGTTCTTCATCCTCACCGTCTCTTAAGTTTGCCGCCTCAATCTCCTGAAGCTCAAACTGCAGAAAATCCAGTTCCTTTGCTCTCTGGCTCTCATCTGCCAGTACATCCTGCCATTTTCTGCGGCATTTCTGATAGCTGCGATGCAGCTCACGACATCGGATAAGACGATCTCCCAATTCCTCATGCGCAAATTCATCCAGAATAGTAAGATGATTTTTTTCATACAGAAGTGACTGATGCTCATGCTGACCGTGAATATCAATCAGCTCTGCGGCAAGCTCCCGCACAAAAGAAACCGAAACCGTTTCTCCGTTAATTTTACTGGACGAACGGCCGGCACGATATCTTCTTGTAATGATAATCTCTCCGTCTTCGAACGGCAGCTCCTGTGCCACCATTTTTCGTCGAACCGCAGGATTATCCGTCACAAACACAAGCTCTACCAAAGCATAGTCTGCATCCTCCGGAACATAATCACGAAAATTTCCGGTACCAAGCGCAATGTTGACCGCTCCGATCACGATTGATTTTCCGGCACCCGTCTCTCCGGTCATGATGTTCAATCCTCTGCCGAATTCAACCTCTACTTCTTTTATCAATGCCATGTTTTTCACATGTAAACTAACTAACATCTGTTTTCCTGCACTCTCCCCAGCCGCTCACTTACTGTCTTCCCACAATCCTGCTGATTTTATCCATCACCCGCAGAGTATCCTCTGTGCTGCGAATCGCACACATGATCGTATCGTCTCCGGCAATACACCCAGCCACCTCTGACCAGTGCATCGCATCGATCGCAGCCGCTACTGCCATCGCCATCCCTGATACTGTCTTGATCACAAGAATATTCTGTGCCATATCCATCGATATAAAGCCATCCTTGAGTACCCGGAGATACTTTTCATTCATTCCGGCTCCATGCGGCTGCATCAGCGCATACTTCTGACGTCCGTCGTTCGTGGCGATCTTGGTCAGCTTCAGTTCCCGTATATCTCTGGAGATTGTTGCCTGCGTAACCTGATAGCCCTCTTTTTTCAGATAATCCGCCAGCTCCTCCTGCGTCTCTATATCATACTTTCCGATCAGATCCACAATTCTTGCCTGTCTGCCGATTTTCATTTTGTATCTCCTTTCTGCTGCTATCTGCTCATTTTTTCTCTCAAAATTTCAAGAAAGCTGGTGTTTTTTGTTTTCACCATCAATGCTTCCCGTTTGGAACGTGTGATCACAATCCGATCTCCCGAATTCAGCTTAACCGATGTATCTCCGTCAAAGGTTGCCTCTGCTCCATCGATATCCGTTCCATGATTCGTTCCGATCTCAATCGTGATCTCCACAAAATCCGGCAATACAATCGGTCTGGAGTTAAGTGTATGCGGTGCAATCGCAGTCACCAGAATCAGAGAAGCCACCGGCGCAACAATCGGCCCGCCGACAGATAAATTATATCCGGTAGACCCGGTCGGCGTTGAAACGATAATTCCATCAGCAGTAAACGAACTGAGAAATTCCCCATCGACAAACACATTAAAATCCACAACACGCAAACGGCCATTCCGGCTGATCACAATGTCATTGAGCGCAATATCCGCAAGCATTCTGCGAGTTTGATGAAAAGCAGTTCCTGTCAGCATCATCCGATGCTCCACTGTGTATTCTCCATCAATCAGCTTATCCAGTGCCGGAAAAATATTTTTCCGGTCAATCTCAGCCAGATATCCAAGCGTCCCCATATTGATACCAAGCAAAGGCACACAGCGATCAACCAGATCCCGTGCCGCCTGCAGAAGCGTCCCATCGCCTCCAAGCACCAGAACACATTCTACATCATCAGGAACACGCTGTGCATCGGTGTAACGATATCTGCCCTGCGGATCTTCCTCTTCCCTTTGCTGAATATAACACGTCTTTCCCCTGGACTCCAGATACTCCTGAATTTCATGCGCTGTATTCATCTCCGGATCCTTCTGATAATTTGTTATAATATAAAAGGTGTTCATTTTCACTCCATTTTTACTGTTCAGCACCAGCCAAAATGTAAGGCGGTTGAACGATTATTTCTGTTCTGATTTAGTATCCAGTGTTTTATGTGCCTCTTCCACAACCTTCTCCACACAAAATGCAAACGGACCAATTTCCTCCATACTGCCCTTCTTTTTCAGATGCAGCAGATACTCAATGTTTCCTTCCGGCCCTTTGATCGGAGAAAATTCCAGATCCAGACTTTCAAGCCCGATTTCTGCGGCATAGTCGATCACTTTGTGAATCACTTCTTCATGTACCTTCGGATCACGTACCACACCCTTTTTTCCGACCTTCTCACGCCCCGCCTCAAACTGCGGTTTGATCAGACAGACAATCTCTCCATCCTCTGTCATCAGATTCCGTACCGGAAGAAGCACCTTTGTCAATGAAATAAAAGAAACATCAATCGATACGAACGCTGGCGGTTCTGCAATATCCTCCGGCACTACATAACGAATATTCGTTTTTTCCATACAGACAACACGTTCGTCATTTCTCAGTCCCCAGTCCAGCTGTCCATGTCCGACATCCACCGAATAGACCTTTACCGCACCGTTTTGCAGCATACAGTCCGTAAAGCCTCCGGTCGATGCCCCAACATCCATGCATACCTTTCCAGCCAGTGTCAGATTGAAATGACTCATCGCCTTTTCCAGCTTCAGCCCACCACGGCTGACGTACTTCAACTGGCTGCCTTTTACTGTAATTTCTGCTTTTACATCGATCATGGTTCCGGCTTTATCTTCCCTCTGACCGTTTACCAGCACGTTTCCGGCCATAATGACCGCCTTGGCCTTCTCCCTCGATGCGGCAAGTCCCTGACTCACCAACAGAACATCCAAACGTTCCTTCATATCAAACTCCTGTTCCTGTTCATTTTTCGTTTCTGTCTTTATGCCTGATATCCGGCAACAATCCTTTTAAACACAGACTCTGCATCGATGCAGGTCTCCTTTTTGAGCAGATCAACATTTCCATGCTCAATATAATCATCGGGAAGTGCAATCTGCAGTACACGCACCTTCTCCCCTGTTTCATTATAATATTCCAGTACCTTTTCGCCAAAACCGCCGTTTTTAACGTTTTCCTCCATCGTCACGATCATCGAATGATCCCGTGCAAGATAAGACAGCATAGCTTCGTCCACCGGTTTGACAAACCGCGCATTGACCACTGTACAGCTATAACCGATCTCCTTTAACAGCTCACGTACCTGAATCGCTGTTTTTACCATGCTTCCGACTGCCACCAGCGCAAGCGAACACTCGTCATATAAAATTTCACTCTTTCCGAATACGATCGGCGCCCGGAACGACTGCAGACCATCATACGCCTCTCCGCGCGGATAGCGCAGCGCAATCGGCCCCTCATAAGCAATCGCAAATTTCAGCATATCTGCCAGCTCCCACTTATTCTTCGGCGCCATTAAGCACATGTTTGGAATCCCTGACAAATAAGAAAGGTCAAAAATCCCCTGATGCGTTTCTCCGTCACTTCCGACAAGTCCGGCCCTGTCCACAGCAAAAACGACCGGCAGATTCTGAATACAGACATCATGGATCACCTGATCATAGGCTCTTTGTAAAAACGATGAATAAACAGCCACTACCGGCTTCATTCCTCCGGCTGCAAGTCCGGCTGCAAATGTAACCGCATGCTCCTCCGCAATCCCGACATCAAAGAAACGATCCCGGTACATATTGCGAAAACGCTTCAGGCCGGTGCCGTCCGGCATGGCCGCTGTAATTGCCACAAGCTTCGGCTCACGCATTCCCATCTTACACATTACAGTTGAAAATACATCCGTATAGGAAGCCTTTTTCCGACGTGCACACGGAAGTCCGGTCTGCGGATCAAATGGTTCCGCGCCATGAAATCTCGACGGCATCCGCTCCGCAGGTCCAAATCCCTTTCCTTTTTTGGTTACCACATGAACGATCACCGCGCCCTCCACACGCCTTGCATCGCGCAATACACGCATAAGCTGACTGATGTTATGACCGTCCACCGGCCCTAAGTACTTGATTCCCATTTCCTCGAAAAACATCCCCGGAACCAGAAACTGCTTCAGCCCCTGCTTAGTGGAACGAATCCCCTTTACAAGCCGGTCCCCGTACAGCGGGATCTTATTTAAGGTTTGTTCCACTCCGCTTTTCAAATCTGTATAGGAACGATCTGTCCGGATGTTGCTCAGATAAGTGGAAATTCCTCCGACATTTTCAGAAATAGACATATTATTGTCATTCAATACAATAATAAAATTTGTTTTCAGCTGAGAAGCATTATTTAAGGCTTCATAAGCCATCCCGCCGGTCAGCGCACCGTCTCCGATTACCGACACCACCGTATAATTTTCGCCCTGAAGATCGCGTGCCTTCACATAACCAAGCCCAGCTGAAATCGAGGTCGAACTGTGCCCCGTATCAAATGCATCACAATCGCTTTCTTTCCGCTTCGGGAAACCGCTCATTCCGCCATATTTGCGCATCTGGTCAAACCCATCCTTGCGCCCGGTCAGAATTTTATGCGTATAAGACTGATGTCCGACATCCCAGATCAGTCGGTCCTCCGGCAGATTCAGTGCCAGATGCAGTGCCATCGTCAATTCCACAACGCCTAAATTAGACGCCAGATGTCCCCCGTTCGTACTGATCTTTTCAACCAGAAACTCCCGGATCTCCTGTGCCAGCTGCGGCAGATCTTCCCTGTCGATTTTTTTGATATCGTTTACCTTTTCAATCTGCTCTAACAGTGTAAACGCCACCTTTCCTCATGCGTTGCGGTGAATCAGGTTGAGAATCAGCTCTTTAAGGAACTCATTCTCACACGGAAGCTCTGACAGAAGCCTTACTGCCTCTTTCGAATACTCCGCCACATCCTGCTGTGCCTGCTTTAATCCCTTTACCGAAACGTACGTCGTTTTATTATTTTTCTCGTCGCTTTTTGTCGCTTTTCCAAGCGTATCTGCATCTCCGATCACATCAAGAATGTCGTCCTGAATCTGAAATGCCATTCCAACCTTCCGTGCAATCTGTTCAATCTTCTCTACATCCGCCGCAGATGCACCTGCAAGAACAGCGCCAATCATCATGGATGCTTCAATCAGAGCACTCGTCTTCAACCGGTAAATAAAACAAAGCTGTTCTTCTGTCAGCGGCTTCCCTTCATATTCCACATCCACCGACTGGCCGCCGATCATTCCGTAAATTCCTGTTTTCGCCGCCAGTATTTTAAAAGCTTTACCGACTGCCGGATTTCCCGGCTCGAGTTCAAATGCATCTGCCGCGGTTTCATAAGCCAGATTCAAAAGCGCATCACCTGCAAGAATCGCCATTGCTTCTCCATACAGAACGTGTGTTGTTTTCTTTCCTCTGCGGTATTCATCATTGTCCATCGCCGGAAGATCGTCATGAATCAGAGAATGCGTATGAATCATTTCGATCGCTGTCATAAAAGGTCCGATCGCCTTTGATTTTCCGCCGAACATGACAAACGTCTGCTGCATCAGAAGCGGACGCAGCTTTTTTCCGCCTACCAGCATACTGTAATTGACTGCTTCCAGAAGCGTCCGCTGAAACCCTTCTTCTTCCGGAAGATTCCGTTCTATAATACTCTTTATTTCTGTGACTCTTTTTTTCATCTCATCATTAAAATTCATCAAGACCGCCATCCCCATTCATGATCAGAATCTTTTTTTCTACCGTATCTATTTTTTCGTTGCAGCTTTTCAGAAGTGCCATACCCTTCTGATACATTGCAAAAGAATCCTCCAGCGAAATCTCCTCACCGTCCAGTGCTTTCAGGATTCCGTCCAGTTCCTGCATGCATTCTTCCAGCGTCGGTTCCTTCTCCTGTGTTTCTGCTTTTTTTCTGCCCGCCAAAATATCACTCCCTGTCTGCCTGATGTTCAATCTTCGAAACCTGAACCGTGATCTTACCATCCGATACGTACAGATTCAGGACTTCTCCTTCCTTTACCTGCGATACACTGTGTATGCGAATACCATCCGCTCCTGTAATCAGGCCATAGCCCTGTGTCAGCTTTTCCAAAGGAGAACAGCGCCTCAGCTGCTCTGTATACAGCCGGAGGCGGCTTCGGTACTGCCGGATGCACTGCTCCATGCTTCGCTGCAGGCGTTCCTCCATCTCTGTCAGCTGTCTTCTTTGCTGCTGCAGGCGCTGCAGTGGCTCCAGATATCTCAGATGGATCTGATACTGCTGCAGAGTCGTCCGCTTTTCCTTTAAAATCCATTCCATCTTCTGTCGCAGCTCCACCTGCTTTAAAATCTGACGCTTCGCCGTCACAATGCGGAGCATCCGGCGTGTCAGCTCCTCTCCTGCCATATCCAGCTGCTGCAAGATCTGTCTAACATCTGTCACAGCAAGCTCTGCCGCCGCCGACGGCGTAGGTGCACGCAGATCCGCTACATAATCGGTAATCGTCGTATCTGTTTCATGGCCCACCGCAGAAATTACCGGTGTCTGACATGCAAAGACAGCCCGAGCCGTTTCTTCTTCATTAAATGCCCAGAGGTCTTCTATCGAACCGCCTCCGCGTCCGACAATAATCACATCACAGTTTTCCTCATCCAATGCAAGAAGTCCGCGTGCAATGCTCTCTGATGCTCCCGTCCCCTGTACCTGCGCCGGATACAGAATAATCTGGATACCCGGATTTCTGCGTGTCGCAATATTAATAATATCACGGATCGCCGCCCCAGTAGGTGCTGTAACAACACCAAGCCGGCGTACAAAGGCAGGAATCTCCTTTTTGTACTCCGGCGCAAACATTCCCATTTCTTCAAGCTCTGCCTTCAAAGCCAGAAAACGTTCATACAGCTCTCCGGCACCATCCAGCCTGATGCGTGACACATACAGCTGATATTTTCCATCGCGCTCATAAACGTTTATATTTCCATCTGATATGATCTGCTGCCCATTTGCCAGCCGAAACGTAAGACCGGAGCGCATACCGGCAAACATCACACACGCGATCGTTCCGGAAGCATCCTTCAAAGAAAAGTAAATATGGCCTGAAGTATGATACTTAAGATTTGAGACTTCACCGCGTATACTGATACGATTCAGTACAAAATCCTGCGTAAACATATTTCGAATATACGTATTGATCTGCCCGACCGAATATACTTTCTGCATAATTCCTCACTTTTCCTGCATTTCACGCTCCGGTGCACAGCAGCAAAAACAATCTCTTCGTCTTCGCTCCTATTCCCCTGCCGCACGTACCAGCTTTGCCAGAATTCCGTTTACAAATGCAGCAGAATCATCTCCGCCAAAGGTTTTTGCAAGCTCAACCGCTTCGTTAATCGCAACCTTCACCGGCACATCCTCATCGTACAGCATCTCATATACGGCAAGACGGAGAATTGCAAGCTCTGCCTTTCCCATACGGCCCGTCTTCCATCCCTTTGCAACCTCATTGATCTTTGCATCGATCTCTGTAATACGGTCCTTAATGCCATTGAATTTCTGTGTCATATGCGCACGCTCTTCCTCCGTTGCCTCCGGAAGCTCATCAAAATACGCATCTACCTGCTCCTGCAGTTCATCACTTGTATGAAACTCACCACAGAAAACAAGCTTAAAAATATTCTCTCTGATCTCTCTTCTGGTCATAATCTCTCCTCTGTTTCGAAAAAGGGACTGCCACAAAGCATAAACCGGTCTGACCGTATTTCATGTTCTGCAGCAGCCCCTCCGCCTTAATTCTGATTGTCCATTAATACATTTACAATTTTAATATTTACTTCCGCAACTTCCAGACCTGTCATCGTCTCAATCGCTGTCTTAACCTTGTCCTGAATCTTGGTGCAGGTAGACGGAACGTTATATCCGTAACGGATATTAATAGCAAGTGCCACACGCACCGTACTTTCATCCATTGTGATCTTAACACCCTTGGAAAGACTCTTCATACCAAGCTTTTCGATCAGATCTCTGGTCACATTGCCTGCCATGGAAGCAACTCCTTCCACCTCCGATGCTGCCAGTCCGGCGATAATTGCAACTACTTCGTCCGCGATCCGGACTTCGCCAAACTTCTCTTCTGTTTCTATTTTATGTGTATGAATCTCTGCATTTTCCATTAAATTGAACACCTCCGTTTTTCACAGCTGTCTTGTTCTGTTTTATTACTCCTCATTATACCAAATAAATGCATATTTGCAAACATATATTAACTTAGTTTCTTCCGAATTCAGAAAGTACCAGCCCTTCATTTCGATCCAGCACCATGCCAACCGACCAGCTGTTGACAAACAGAAGAAGCGGGCGGCCCTTAAGATCCTTGATCTTCTTCATATCCGAAGTACCCACAAGCCGGTTCAGATCAATCTCTTCATTCTCAATCCAACGGATATATTCATATGGAAGCTCTTCCAGGCGAATATCCACCTTGTATTCATTTTCAAGACGGTACTTCAGAACATCAAACTGAAGCACACCGACCACGCCGACAATGATCTCTTCCATTCCGGTATTGTATTCCTGAAATATCTGGATTGCACCCTCCTGCGCGATTTCATTGATTCCTTTAATAAACTGCTTCCGCTTCATCGTATCGAGCTGTCTGACACGCGCAAAATGCTCCGGTGCAAAAGTCGGGATTCCTTCATAGCAGAACTTTTTCCCCGGCATACAGATCGTATCACCAATTGAAAAAATACCCGGATCAAACACGCCGATAATATCTCCTGCATACGCCTCTGAAATGACCTGCCGCTCTGATGCCATCATCTGCTGCGGCTGAGACAGGCGCTGCTTACGGTCGCCTTGTACGTGATACACTTCCATGCCTGCATCAAACTTTCCGGAACAGATACGCATAAATGCGATTCTGTCCCGATGCGCTTTGTTCATATTTGCCTGAATTTTAAATACAAAAGCAGAGAAATCCTCGCTCATCGGATCGATCATTCCACAATCAGCCTTTCGCGGAAGCGGTGAGGACGTCATCTCCAGGAAATATTTCAGAAAAATCTCCACGCCGAAATTTGTCAATGCTGAGCCGAAAAATACCGGCGAAAGCTCACCTTTGCTGACCATTTCCTGATCAAACTCCGCAGACGCACCATCAAGCAGCTCAATCTCCTCCAGCAGCTTTTCTTTATTCTCTGTTCCGATAAACTCTTCCAGCTCAGGAGCGTGCACATCCACTTCCGTAGCATTTCCGATCTTTGTACCTTTTTGTGTATCTGTATAAGTCGTCACTTTTCCAGTATTACGGTCATAGACACCACGGAAATTCTTTCCGGATCCAATCGGCCAGTTTACCGGACACGTTGCAATTCCAAGTTCTTTTTCGATATCATCCAGCAATTCAAACGTATCGTTCGCATCCCGGTCCAGTTTGTTGATAAAGGTAAAAATCGGAATATGACGCATTACGCAAACCTTAAAAAGCTTTCTTGTCTGCGCCTCAACTCCCTTTGAAGCATCGATCACCATGACTGCCGAGTCCGCTGCCATCAGCGTACGGTACGTATCCTCCGAAAAATCCTGATGTCCCGGTGTATCCAGAATATTAATACAGAATCCATCATAATTAAACTGCAGTACTGATGAAGTAACGGAAATTCCTCGCTCCTTTTCGATCTCCATCCAGTCCGATACCGCATGCCGGGCGGTTGCCTTTCCCTTTACTGATCCGGCCAGATTGATCGCACCTCCGTAAAGCAGAAACTTCTCCGTTAAAGTCGTTTTTCCTGCATCCGGATGAGATATAATTGCAAACGTACGTCGTTTTTCTATTTCTTTTCTGATATCGCCCAACGCTATTTCCTCCTAAACAGTGCCCTTCCACCGCTTTTGCTATTGTAAAGCGGACACTCGCAATCTGCATTTAAGTCATTTTCAGTCCATCTTGCCTATTCTACCAAGCCTTCGGATGGCTGTCAACGCCATTTTTAGGGGAATGCTGCGTTTTTCGGTGCTCTGCCTGTCCTGCTATATCGTTCAGACGCCCGATATAAAATATCCTCTCACCTCTGACAACTGTCCTGACTTCCCATCGCCCCAAGCATCGGTCCTCCGTCAAGGCTCTGCGTATTAAGCGTTTTTCGCTTCATGCGCTCTGCCTCTGACTGGCGCAGAATAAAATCCTTGATCTCCTTTGCGTTTCTGATATGCTGAAGTCTCAAATCCGGATCAGTCACATCACCGCTGAAGCAGTGTACCGTACCGAGGTGGAACATACGCTCCAGAATCGTCCTTTCCAGCCGCACATCCACTACTTTATACAAATAGCAGTCATTTTCTTCCCTTCTTAAAAATCCGGCATTTACCGTGATCACTTCATCGGTAATCGTATATTTCGTGAATGTAAGCGGCAGACCGAGAAACGGCCATCTTTTCTTTTCCTGATATACCATTGTTTTTTTCTCCTGTTTTTCTTTTTATCATACAGATTATTATACCGAAAATGTCATAAGGCTTCAATGAATCTTCTGATATTTTTTTCATAAATTTTCTCTTGAATTTTCACACCTGATAGTATACTATAGGGAAAGTGCAATTTGCATTATTATTTTCTTCACTACACAGAAGGAGGATACTATGAGACATCTTATGAGCCCACTGGATTTTTCCGTGGAAGAAATAGATCGACTTCTCGATCTTGCAGCTGACATCAAAGCTAATCCTGAAAAATATGCACATGCCTGCGAAAGCAAAAAATTAGCGACTTTATTTTATGAACCAAGCACACGAACGCGACTCAGTTTCGAAGCAGCAATGTTGAATCTGGGTGGCCGTGTACTTGGTTTTTCTTCGGCCGATTCCAGCTCTGCTTCCAAAGGCGAGAGTGTTGCCGATACAATCCGGATCATCTCCTGCTACGCCGATATCTGCGCGATGCGCCATCCAAAAGAAGGTGCTCCGCTTGTAGCTTCCATGCATTCCTCAATTCCGGTCATCAATGCCGGTGACGGCGGACATCAGCATCCGACCCAGACGCTGACCGACCTGATGACAATCCGTTCCGAGAAAGGCCGTCTTGATAACTTCACCATCGGCCTTTGCGGTGACCTGAAATTTGGCCGTACCGTTCATTCTCTGATCAAAGCGTTGATTCGTTATCCGAATATCAAATTTGTTCTGATTTCTCCTGATGAGCTCCGGCTTCCGGATTACATCCGCGATGACGTGCTCGTACGCAATCATCAGCAGTTTGAAGAAGTGGTCCGCCTCGAGGATGCACTGCCGCAGCTTGATCTGCTTTACATGACCCGAGTACAAAAAGAGCGTTTCTTCAATGAAGAAGATTACGTCCGTATGAAAGATTTCTATATTCTGGACAAAACAAAGCTTGCACTTGCGAAACCGGATATGCAGATCCTTCATCCGCTTCCGCGTGTCAATGAAATTGAACCGGAGGTAGACGATGATCCGAGAGCCATCTATTTCAAACAGGCACAGTATGGCGTTTACGTCAGAATGGCACTGATTCTCACATTACTGGAGGTAGAAGTATGTTAAATGTCGGACGTTTAAATGAGGGTGTTGTGCTCGATCATATCGAAGCAGGAAAAAGCATGTCCATCTACAAATATCTGAAGCTGGATAAAATGGACTGCTGTGTTGCAATCATCAAAAATGCACACAGCAACAAAATGGGCAAAAAGGATATCATTAAAGTAGAATGCCCGATTGACGAACTGGATCTGAATGTTCTTGGCTTTATTGACCACCGCATCACAGTCAACATTATTAAAGACGGTGTAATCGTAGACAAAAAGGAACTCACCCTTCCGAAAAAACTGGTCAACATTATTTCCTGCAAAAACCCGCGCTGTATCACTTCGATTGAACAGGGCCTTGATCAGGTCTTCCTGCTCGCAGATGAAGAGACAGAAACATACCGCTGCAAATACTGTGAAGAGAAGTATCGCAGCAGCCGGAAAAAACAGTAAAAGCCAATCAGCTTTCATATATATTCGCCATATAAGTCTATAACGATAACGGGCGTGTGAATATTAAGGGGCGTGTGAAAAAACTTACGTTTTTTCACACGCCCCTTTACTTACTTTTTCTTCCGCTCATACCTTAAAAAGGTATACTCCAAGTCAAAATACGTCTGCTCCTCGCTGTCCGCTGTAATCACCCAGTCCTGTTCCTGATCAAGATCCGGGAAAAATGCGTCCGCAAGATATTCGTGATCGATCTTCGTCACATGCGCCACATCACAGTACGGAAGAAATTCACGGTAAATTTCTTCTCCGCCAATCACATAAATATCCTCGGAATCGTATTTTTTCAGTTCCTCCAGCACATCCTCCACACTGTGGAAAATCAACGCACCTTTTACCTGATAGTCCTTTTTTCTTGTCAGAACCACATTTGTCCGCATTGCAAGCGGAAGTCCGTTCGGAAAGCTTTCCAGTGTCTTTCTTCCCATTACAACCACCTTGCCGGTCGTTGTTTCCCGAAAAAATTTCATATCCGATGGAATACTGACCAGAAGCCTGTTCTGATAACCGATTCCCCAGTTTTTATCTGCTGCTACAATAATATTCATTTCATTCTCCTGATCACTCAACCGTGATGTCATCAAAGATAACCGGAATCCGTTCCTTTAACTCCTGCAGCAGCGGTATGGATACCTCCCGGATCTGAGGATGTGCATCGCCTGCTGTACGAAGGCGGAAATAATTTCGCCACTCCCGGTAATTAGCTGTAATCGTAATGTTTGTCTTCGTGGAATTCGGAAGCACCGATCGAGCTATCTGAGCTGTCGCTCCAAGCTCGATCAGACGCATATAATGCTTTTGCGCATCAAGCATGGCCTGTTCCCATTCTTTTAACACTTCGTCAATCACTTCCGCCGACATTCCTGACATTTTATGATCCAGTTCAATTCCAGGCTTTAAATCAATCACATTGATCTCGTTTCCAAATTTTTCTTTGGAGTAATTGACATATCTGGTACTCTCCTGCGCAAAGCTTGCAATCCGGTGTCTTACCATTTCATGCGATACTCCACGGTCGACTGTAAACAAAACAGAAAGCGAACTATGCTCAATCATCGCCTCATGATGAGCATTAATTAACATTTTCACAAATTTTTTCGCACTTTCTCCATCCTCTGTAATGCGGTCCTCTGATTTATAACACACTCTTCCGATCCGCTCAATATGCTGAAGCTCTCTGACTCCGCCTTCTGAGATCGGTGTCAGGATTTCATAGCCTGCCTTCTGAATTTTCATATTGTTTCCTCCTGTTTTTCTGTCTTTGATTTTACGTATTTTGTGTGATCTATAAAACGGGCGTTCGCAGTTGCCTCGCGACCTGTCATCATCCCAGCAGCCGCGCAATACTTGTATCCTCCGCAAAGCCGGCCGCATTATACAGAAACAGAAAATCTGTGTATCCGCCCTGCTCAATTAACGTGCTCACCTTCTGGTTATAATATCGGATATCAAGCATATCAACTTCCGCAAAATCCGAAAGCAGAAACGGTGCAAAGCAATGTGCATAGGAATCCTTTATCACAAGCATCTTTCTCCCATTCGTATTTCTTGTGCGAAGCTTTACAAACGCATGGTTTCCGCCAAAATAAATACCATATTTATTTTTCGTATCAAGCGCAGTCCGGTCATATATGCTGTAGGATACCTCATCGCTGCCATCCATTTGCACTGTATAGAAAAGATCATTTACCGGATGATACAATTCTATTGAATCCTTCACCGTATGGATTCCAAGCTTTGACTGAATCGTCCCCTCAAAGCTGTCTGTTGCTGTCTCCACTTCATAATCTGACGCTTCCGGTACAGTAAGATTTTTCGATGCTGCCCATGCCTGATAAACCATAAACGCTGCTCCGGTCTTCCAGTGATGATCGGTGTGATAATAAAGCTCCTCATCCAAATGACTGCGCAGTACAGAAGCACTGTCAAACCAAATACCTTGCGGCAGCATCTCTGAAACCTGACTCAGATACGTTTCCTCATCGTACGGCGCCGCAAGCAATGGAAGCTTATCTCTTAAAATATCCACTGCATTCGGTACAATCATCACCGACATGTGATCCGCACCAAACTGTGACGCATACGTTTCCACAAACTGCTGCAAAATACGGACATTCTGCTGCGCAGTATCTGAAGTAAATGATCCTGTATGCTTTTCAATCAGGTAATCATCCTCTGCAAAATAAATGTCCTTGCTCTCTGTCTTAAAGGTTGCCCTTTCTGCCTTTGTTTTCAGTGTGATCCACTGATCACGCAGTACAAACTGATCTGTCAGGTAAGACTCATAATCCAACTCAAATTCTCCGTTTAAGAGCGTTTTTATATGAAGCTCCGGTCTTTGTGCCAGTGAACGGTTCTCCGTTTCTGAAAACTCTGCGGAGGGTTTCAGCATCGTTGCAATGGTCATACCGAAAATCAGAATGCAGAACACCAGAATCGTGTTCCACGACTGTCGTCTGCTCATCTCAATTCTCCTTTTTGTTTTTTCCTGTTTGCTGTACCTTTTCTTCTTTTCCATAGCTGCCATCAGAACCGGAAATACAGGAACGGATTATACGAGGCATCCACCAGCCATGCGACTGACAACAGGAAAATTCCGATATAAAATACATTTTTTATAATCGTTACCAGCGTTTCTTTTCCGCTTAACTTCTCACAGATCCATTTGCCCGCCCGCGCCGGAAGCTCTGTACTTCCAACGATCAGTAAAATAAACAGTACTGCATTATTATATAAAAGATACAGCGTCTCCTTACTGCAAAAGCCACTGCCATACATACCAAACAATGCTTTTGCAAAAGATATTCCGGCGCTCATATCGTCAAATACAAACAGATTCCAGCCAAGCATAACAAAGAACATACAATAAATATGCGAAAATACACCCGGCAGTTTTTTCAAATATTTCCCTAAAATAAATTTTTCGATCAGCAGCAGTACACCGTAATACATACCCCACAGTACAAAATTCCAGCTTGCTCCGTGCCAGATACCGGTCAGCATCCATACAACCAGAATATTGCGGATACGCTTCCATGTTCCGACCCGATTTCCCCCAAGCGGAATATAAACGTAATCCCGAAACCAGGTGCCAAGCGAGATGTGCCATCTTCTCCAGAATTCCGTAATGCTTTTTGATACGTATGGATAATTGAAATTTTCCAGAAAACGAAAACCAAACATATGCCCAAGCCCGATCGCCATATCGGAATAGGCAGAAAAGTCAAAATAAAGCTGAAACGTATAGGCCGCCAGTCCCATCCATGACATTACTACCGGAATCTGTGCATGTTCCATACCGCTTATCGTACTCCAAAGCGCACCTGCGTTGTTCGCGAGAAGCACTTTTTTTCCAAGTCCGATCATAAACCGATGAATACCGTACGCAAACTGTTCCGCTGTTTCTTTCCTCGTACGCAGCTGCCGGTCAATGGTCTTATACTGTACGATCGGACCTGCGATCAGCTGCGGAAACATTGTCACATACGCTCCAAATGAAATCAGATTTTTCTGAACACGTGCTTCTCCACGATATACATCAATTGTATATGACATCGTCTGAAATGTATAGAACGAAATACCGATAGGGAGTGCTATCTTCAGAAGATCCAACCCTGCTCCGGTCAGACTGTTTACCGTTCCAAGCACAAAATCCGCATACTTGAAAAAACCAAGCAGTGACAAACTGATAACAGAGGAACCAATCAGCGCCACTTTCGCCGCTTTTTTTCTTCCCTGCACCTTAAACCGGTCTACCAGAATCCCCCCTGTATACGATACGAGAATCGATACAACCATCAAAATAATATAGACCGGTTCCCCCCATGCGTAAAACACCAGGCTGCACAGAAGTAATACGAGATTGCGCAGTGGTCGCGGTGCCAGATAATACAGCAACAAAACCGCCGGCAGAAACCGGAACAAAAATAACAGACTGCTGAAAATCATGAATTTTTCTCCTTGTCCTAAGCTGTTCTCCAGTATAATGTTCCCAAAATAACGAGTTCTAAATAACGCTCTCTACTCTGCAAGGTCAAACCAAGGCCGGCAGCATAGCTATTTCGTGAACGCTGTAATAGTATATAATAATATCAGCCAAGACGCAAATTAATTTTTCGTCTGCAATATGCTGTTTCCCTTCACTTATAGAAGTGGCGTTTTCTCGGCTAAGATAAAAACACGAAAAGCCCGTATTATAAATACGGGCTTTTCAAACCAGCTGGAAATGGGACTTGAACCCACGACCTACGCATTACGAATGCGTCGCTCTACCGACTGAGCTAATCCAGCAGATCGGCTTATTCAGCCGACTCAGACATTATATCCAACTTTTTCAAAAAAAGCAAGTCTTTTTTTGATTTTTCAAATTTTTTTTAAAAACCGTTTTCTTTCAGAATCTCATTCGCCTTATCTGTGTCATCACAGACGCACAATACCGTGTATTTACCTGCGCTTTTGATAATCGCATCATCCAGTCTTCCAGCTTCCTGTGCATTGTAGGAAGCATACAGATTCTTCTGGTTTTCAACTCTCGTTTTGAAATTCTTCTCTACAGCCGTAGTCTCTGATGCATCCTTACTCTCTACAACGGCCACTTCACAGGATGTCGTTCCGGAACTTGCGTAAGCTACCGCAGAATTTACATTGTTCGCATCATAAAAATATACCGTAGACAGATCCATGCTGCTCTTCGTCAGCTCATCTGACGTCACTGTCGTCAAAAGCTCTTCTGCAAGCTTCTCCGGATTCACAGATACCTCTTTTGTATTCCCTCCGCAGGCAGTCAGACTAAGCGCCATCATTGCTGTGCAGATTACTGCTGTTAACTTCTTCATCTTGTATATCTCCTTTCAGTCTTTCCTTTTTATCTTTCTTATTTTGTTTCTTCCTTTTTTGCTTCTGTCTCAGGCTCTGTTTCCTGTTCTTCTTTACCGGAATTATCTGATGCGTCATCTGCAATAACATAATGGGACTTCAGATACGTCAGCATCTGCTTGCAATATTTTTCATATACATGCACTCCGTCACTGGATGCACCTTCAATCAAGGAACCATACCCATTTGACAGAATCTCATTCAGATTCAGATAATGATATCCTTCACTCTCACAAATATCCAGAAGAATCGAATTGATCTTATCTACGTTTGCATTCGTAACATAGCTGCTTCCGCTTGTAATCTTAGACTCTTCCACATAAAAAACGCTGCAAATATAGAAGATCGCATCCGGCTGAATCTCCTGGAAGCGTTTTACACATGAAATAAAACCTTCTTTAAAGGAATCCCAGTCATACTCGCCCAAATCGTTTGTTCCAAGCATAATATAGACTTTTCCATAGTGCCCACCGGAAAGTGCCGCTGCAACTGTCACATTTCCCTCTGAAGTCGGAATAACTGCTTCACTTTGCATCGTAGCAAGAGACATTCCGACACTCGTGAAGAAGGTACCCTGGGTAATTCCGGATGCATTCTGAAATCCCTGCATTCTGGAATCACCAATAAAAACTGCATCCGAGAAATAGGAATCATCCACCGGCGTATCTGCCTCTTTGACAATTGCCGTACTATCCGGGTTTGATACCGTAGGATAAGAAGCGTCTGTCTCTGACTGCTGACTGACCGTTCCTTTTCCGATCGGAAGGCCCGCAAGAACCGATTGCCCTCTTGCTCCGTCTTGTATGGATGCCAGATTTCCCGCCTCCGCATCCTGTTGTGTCTCTGTTTTGCTGCTTCCGGCTATTTCTTTTTCCTCCCCTGAACCGGAAGATTCCGTTTTCTTCGTTGACGTACTGTGTGTAACCATTGTAACTACAAGCTTTCCTTCAAACACTACCAGCACAATCGCCACCAGAACCATTAGCTGCAGTACAAGAGAATCATTCCGTCTCTTTCTTTTGCCTTTCGATTTTGCCATGACATATCTCCTGTATCTTATTTTCTATCGTCACCAACCAGAACAGCAATACTTTTGCAGTCTGCATACGGAATTCTAAAATGTCTGGTTTTATCACAAAAAAGAATGTACGAATCGTACATTCCAGCCGTTTGTCTGTACAAATAGATTTTCGCAATATCTAATTATATATCATGTACCGCCTTTTGGGAATACCCAAATCCAGGTAATTCTGCATCTTTTTGTCATAAAATTACACTATTCTGCACAAAAAGCTTCCGGTCATGTCGACACCGGAAGCCTTTCAATGACTGCTTCTGTCTTTTTCCGCATAAAGCCGGCACCATTCAGAACTATTCCAAATTTCTCCGGTTTTACCATCTGGAAACACAGACCGCACATCAAATACTGTTTTACATTACTATTTCTGCCGGTCAGTTTCTGCTTTCTTTCCCAATACCTTCTGTCCGGTTGTCTCCCAGGCTTTGTCCGGCTCCTTCAAACGCTCCATCTCTTCTGCAGTCTCCGGCAAAATCTCTGAACATTTTCCGTTCAGGAAAATATCGGCATCTCTGTCCGCAAAATGATGACCGGAATGAATCAGAATTATATTTGTTCCATGAAAATATTTCAAAAACTGCTGTACGGTCTCTTCCCATAGATTTGTCCCGGCAAGAAGCAACGTATCTGCCTTCGATACTTCATCAGCAGCCTTCGTCATCAGTCCGATATCAACCATTTCTCCCAAAAGCGTTACTCCAGGGTGAATCGGAACCCGACACCGCTCACACAGAGGAACTTTTTCACTGTCTCTTAAATACTCCATCGGATAAATCTTCCCACATCTCGGGCATGCGTTTTTTTCAAAAATATTCCCATGCAGATTATAAACCTTATGGCATCCGGCACGACGTGGAAAATCAAACAACTGTCTTGTAATGGTACACTGAAGTGCCCCAAGGCTTTCAAGCTTTGCAAGCGCCTGATAAGCAGGACCAGGTTCCTTATCCTGCGCCAGAACTTCTTCCCGATAAAATTCATAAAACTGTTCTGTGCGTGTGTTAAAAAAACGGGCGCTGAAAACTTCCTCCGGCGAATAACCGTATTTTGTTTCAATTTCATAGGCTGTTTCCATATCTCTCATGGAATCGATCCCATCTTCCACGATCATTTCCCGTCCGGAAATACACACTGTATAAGCGCTTTTATACAAAACACCTGCCAATTCTCTTCCATTCATAACTAACACCTCCGTACCCATTTACCAGTTACTGCTCAGAAACAACCGTAAAGCGAATATTCAAAAACCACTTTGCTGCTTTCAGTCGCCTGAGTTCTCATCACTTAATAAACCGGTCAATTGCTTTATTTAATTCTTCAATGGTTTCCATATCCCCTGACTCAATCGCATCGACCAGACAATGCTGAATATGATCCTGCAGAATTACCTTTCCGGTATTATTAATCGCCGATTTCACCGCTGAAAGCTGAATCAGCACCTCGCTGCAGTCACGTCCGTCCTCCACCATCCTCCGGATAGATTCCAGATGTCCGATTGCTCTGGAAAGGCGGTTTAATACCGCCTTTGTATTTTCATGTGTATGTGTGTGGTTATGTGTATGAGTTACCACTGTACCGTCATCCAGTGTGTGTGTATGTACTACTGCGTTATTACTTTTCTTTTCCATTCCTGTTTCTCCGTACAAATTTTATCTCAGTCGGGAAAGCTCCTGCTTTTATAACTTTTTTATTCCAGACCGGCCGCTTTTTTCTCTTCTGGCTTTACCGCCACCTTGGTCTCCTTCGGCTCGCGCTTTACCGCCACCTTGGTCTCCTTCGGTTCACGCTTTACCGCCATCTTGGTCTCCTTCGGTTCACGCTTTACCGCCACCTTGGTCTCCTTCGGTTCACGCTTTACCGCCACCTTGGTCTCCTTCGGTTCACGCTTTACCGCCACCTTAGTTTCCTTCGGCTCGCGCTTTACCGCCACCTTGGTCTCCTTCGGCTCGCGCTTTACCGTCACCTTAGTTTCCTTCGGCTCGCGCTTTACCGCCACCTTAGTTTCCTTTGGCTCCTCTTTTATCGGAACCGTCATCTTCGGTGTTTCTGCTTTTGCCGGTTCCTGCGCTGCCTCCGCTGCTTTCTTTACCGCCGTTTTTTTCTGCTCCGGCTTTCGTGTCCGTTTCTTTTCTTCAGATGCTCCGGCTCTTGTCTTTTTTCCTGCTGAAAGCTTTTCTTCCGTTCGTGTACACTTGAATATCGAAATGCCCATCGGTGGAACCAAAATCTGAATGGAATCCTCACGGTCATCACACGGACTCTTTTTAGAACTCTTGGCACGCGGATTTGTATTGCCGTCTCCACCGAATTCTATACTGTCACTGTTAAATATCTCCTTAAATTTTCCGCTGTACGGAACACCTATTTTGTGATTTTCGTATACCAGCGGCGAGAAATTGCACACGACAAGCAGATCTTCCTGCGCCTTCGTTCCCCTTCGCATAAACACAACCATATTTTCATCTGCAGAAATATTATTGATCCATTCAAACCCAATCGGATCAAAATCTTTTTCGTACATCGCCGGCTGTTCACGGTACAATTTCAGTAATGCCTGGACATAATGACTCAGCTGCTGATGCTCCTCATACTGCAGTAACTCCCATTCAAGACTCTTCGCCTCATTCCACTCAGCAAACTGTGCAAAGTCCTGCCCCATAAACAGTAGTTTTTTTCCGGGATGTGCCATCATAAAACCGTATGCCGCACGCAGATTTGCAAATTTCATTTTTCGCTTTCCCGGCATTTTTCCGATCATGGAACCTTTTCCATGTACCACTTCATCGTGTGACAGTGTCAAAATGAATTTCTCACTGTAGGCATAGACCATACTGAAGGTAAGCTCTCCATGATGATAGGAACGGAAAATCGGATCCAGCTGCATATAACCCAGGAAATCATTCATCCAGCCCATATTCCACTTATAATCAAAGCCAAGCCCCTCTTCTTCCACGGGTGCTGTAACCTTAGGCCACGCAGTAGACTCCTCTGCAATCAGAAGCGCTCCGTCCTTTGGTTTTTTGAAAATAGAATTCAAATGTTTAAAAAATTCCACTGCCTCCAGATTTTCATTTCCGCCATAGATATTCGCAACCCACTCCCCGGCATTTTTTCCGTAATCCAGATAAAGCATCGATGCTACTGCATCCATCCGGATTCCGTCTGCATGGTAAACATTTTTCCAGAACAATGCATTGGCGATCAGAAAATTCGATACTTCCGGACGGCCATAATTGTAAATCAGTGTCCCCCAGTGCGGATGTGAACCCTTGCGCGGATCGAGATGTTCATACAAACAGGTACCATCAAACGCGCTCAGACCAAATGTATCTCTCGGAAAATGTGCCGGAACCCAGTCAAGAATCACACCGATCCCCTGCTCATGCATATAATTCATAAAATACATAAAATCCTGCGGTGTACCGTAGCGCGCGGTCGGTGCATAATATCCCGTCACCTGATATCCCCATGATGCATCAAACGGATGCTCCATGACAGGCATCAGCTCTACATGTGTATATCCCATCTCTTTTACGTATTCTGCGAGCATCACAGCAAGCTCACGGTAATTATAAAACTCCCGGCCATCCTCCGGTTTTCTCCATGAACCAAGATGCACCTCATATACTGCCATCGGTTCATGATCTTCGTTGCGTTTTTTTCGATTCTCCATCCAGTTCTGATCCGACCATTCAAATTTCGAAAGATCAGTCACAATTGAAGCCGTATTCGGACGAAGTTCTGCCGCATTTGCATACGGATCTGCCTTCAGATAGGTCAGTCCGCCCTTCGCTTTTATTTCATATTTATACAATGCTCCATCCGGAAGATTCGGTACAAATAATTCAAAAATTCCGGAATCCCAGAGTCTTCTCATCGGGAGCCGTCTGCCGTCCCAGAGATTAAAATCACCTACCACACTGACGCGCAGCGCATTCGGTGCCCATACTGCAAATTCCACACCCTGTACACCATTTACGGTCATCGGATGTGCTCCAAGCTTTTTATAAATATCATAGCAGATTCCTGCATTGAATTTCTTTGTCTCTTTTTCTGTGATCTGTGGTGCAAAATTATACGGATCGAGCAGTTCCTCCTCGCTTCCGTCTTCATATGTCACATGATACACATAATCCGGTATCCGTTTTCCTGGAATCAATGCTGCAAAATATCCTGCTTCATCCTCAAGATCCATCTGGTATACCTTTTTTCCACCGTTTGCTTTGACTGCCACTTCTTTGGCTCCGGGGAAAAATCCCTGAATCGTGATGCCATCTTCCGTCACATGTGCTCCGAGCAGATTCTGCGGCTGATCCTCTTCTGAATAGACAATTGCCTCAACGCCTGCCCAGTCCATTAACTCGTATAACTTCTCATCCATATGGTACCCTCCAAGACTTGTGAATATAGTCAAAAATCTAACACTGTATAGTTTACCATTTTATCCGAATAAACTCAAGAAAAATTGGAAATTCTTCCAATTTTTCTTGAGTTTGACCAGAGGTCATTATTGTGAATGTACAAAAAAGCAGGTTGTGTTCAGGCAGTTTCACCAATATTCGGTCAAAACTTCAGTTCTGTGCCACTGCGTCAAAATACAGGCGTGCAGAATCAAGCGTATATTCGTATCAATATCAAAAAAGAGGCCGCCACAGTGGCAACCTCTGTTTCTGACTTTTTTATTTTACAACCCGTACCTTCAGTACACCTTCTATCGCCTCTACCTGCACAAGCTCCTGCGGAGAAACTGCAGAATCAAGATCCAGCAGCGTATACGCAAAATCACCTTTACTTGCATTGCTCATATTATGAATATTCGTATCTGCAAGCACATCCGTCAAACGGCTGATCATACCCTTTACATTTTTGTGGCAGATTGCAAGCCTGGAAGCAGACTCGCAAACACCAAGATCGCAATTCGGATAATTAACTGAATTTTTGATATTTCCGTTCTCCAGAAAATTACGCAGCTCCTTCACCGCCATCACTGCACAGTTTTCCTCAGATTCCGCTGTGGATGCGCCCAGATGTGGCGTCACAATTACTCCCGGTTTCCCAACTGTCGTCTGGTTTGGAAAATCCGAAACGTAACGATGTACTTTTCCTGCTTCAATTGCTGCAAGTACAGCCTCCTCATCTACCAGAAGATCTCTTGCAAAATTCAGAATCACAACTCCGTCCTTCATCTTGCCGATCGCATCTTTGTTAATCATTTTTCTGGTAGAATCCAAAAGCGGTACATGGATCGTAATATAATCGCACTGACGGTAAATATCCTCAACATCATTGCTATGATGGATATTTCTGGAAAGATTCCATGCAGCATCAACCGAAATATAAGGATCATAACCGTATACATCCATTCCAAGATGTGTTGCTGCATTTGCCACCTTCACACCGATTGCACCAAGTCCGATAATGCCAAGCTTCTTCCCAAGCAGCTCTGTTCCGGCAAACTTCTTTTTTTCTTTTTCTGCAGCTGATGTCACATCCGGATTCTCTGCCTGGCTCTTTGTCCAGTTTGCACCTCCGATAATATCTCTTGCAGCCAGCAGCATTCCGGCAAATACCAGTTCCTTTACACCATTTGCATTTGCACCCGGAGTATTAAATACAACAATTCCCTGCTCTGCATATTTCTGCAGCGGAATGTTATTCACGCCTGCTCCAGCCCGTGCAATCGCACATACACTTTTCGGAAGCTCCATTTCATGCATTTTCGCACTGCGCACCAGAATCGCATCTGCGCTGTTTATTTCTTCTGTTTTTTCATAGTTTTCTGAAAATCCATCCAGACCCGTTCTTGCAATCGGATTGAGACATGTATACCGAAACATTACGCATTCTCCTTTTCAAATTCTTTCATAAATGCTACCAGTTTTTCCACTCCTTCTACCGGCATTGCATTGTAAATGCTTGCACGCATTCCTCCGACTGTCCGGTGTCCCTTCAGGTTGACAAAACCAGCCTGCTCCGCTTCCCTGACGAATTTTGCATCCAGCTCTTTGTCCCCTGTCACGAACGGAACATTCATCAAAGAACGGTCTTCCTTTACAACCGTTCCGCGAAACAGTGCACTCTCATCAAGATAATCATAAAGAAGCTTTGCCTTTGCCTCGTTACGCTCTTTCATTGCTGCAAGACCACCCATGGATTTAATCCATTTAAATACCTTGCCACACATATAAATGCAGTAGCAGTTTGGCGTATTATACATGGAATTTGCATCTGCATATGTTTTAAACTTCATCATAGTCGGTGTAAACGGCATCACATCATCCGTAATCAGGTCTTCCCGGATAATGGAAATCACCATTCCTGCCGGTCCGATATTCTTCTGCACGCCGCCGTAAAGAATACCATAATCAGATACATTGACCGGTTCAGAAAGAAAACAGGAGGATACATCAGATACAAGAAGCTTTCCTTTTGTATTTGGAAGCTTTTTATATTTTGTTCCGTAAATGGTATTATTCTCGCAAATATAAACGTAATCAGCCTTTTCATCGATCGGCAGATCGCTGCAATCCGGAATATAAGTAAAGGTTTTGTCTGCACTGGATGCAATGGCATTTGCCTGCCCATATTTTTGTGCTTCCTGCCATGCTTTCTTCGCCCACTGTCCCGTAATAATGTAGTCAGCTACACCATTTTTCATCAGATTCATCGGAATCATTGCAAATTGCAGGCTTGCTCCGCCCTGCATATACAGAATTCGGTAATTGTCCGGAATCTGCATCAGATCACGAAGGTCTTCCTCTGTCTCATTGATCAGATCGTCAAACACTTTGGAACGATGACTCATCTCCATAACAGACTGTCCGCATCCTCTGTAATCCAACATTTCTTCCTGTGCTTCTTTTAGAACCTCTTCCGGTAACACCGCCGGTCCGGCCGAAAAATTATAAACTCTGCTCACTTTTTCATCCTCCTCATTTTATGGAAATGCTGCAACACTTCTGCTGCAGCATTTCCTTTTCCCAGCCAGTTCTTGTTTCATCCAGAGCTAACCGGAATATTTTCAATCCAAATCGTCCTGATCAAATACAGTCTCAATCGGTTTTCCTGCCGGAACCATTGGGAATACTTTATCATCACTGCCGATTACACAGTCGATCAAGTATGGTTTTCCAAGTGAAATTGCATGCTGCAGTGCCGGACCGAATTCTTCCGGTTTTGTCACACGACACGCTTCCACACCAAGCGCTTCTGCCAGTTTCACAAAATCAACCGAATCGTTCAAAACCGTCTGAGAATACCGTGCCCCGTAAAACAACGTCTGCCACTGACGCACCATACCAAGTACATGGTTGTTGATAACCACTTCAATAACCGGAATATTATAACGTGCTGCAGTTGCAAGCTCATTCATATTCATACGGAAACAGCCGTCTCCTGCAATATTGATCACCGTCTTATCCGGACATCCCATCTTTGCCCCAAGCGAGGCGCCAAGTCCATAGCCCATCGTACCAAGGCCGCCTGAGGTCAGCAGTCTGCGCGGCTTTAAGTATTTGTAATACTGAGCTGCCCACATCTGATGCTGTCCGACTTCCGTCACAATAATTGCATCCCCTTTTGTCTGACGGTCAATCTCTTCCATAATATATGGACCGGTTAAAGCATTGTGATCGTATTTCAAAGGATATTTTTTCTTCAGTTCCCTGATCTGCTCATCCCAGTCGTCATGACGCTGTTCCTTAATCCGGGCATTCAGCCGTTTAAGCACCTCCCGCACGTCACCGATGATGCTGCAGTCTACCAGAATATTTTTATTGATCTCTGCCGGATCGACATCAATCTGAATAATTTTTGCATTTTTTGCAAAGGCCTTTGCCTGACCGATAACACGGTCACTGAATCTGGAGCCTACCGTGATCAGCAGATCACATTTTGTAACCCCAAGATTTGCCGGCTTTGTACCATGCATACCAAGCATTCCACAGTACAGTTCATTCGCTCCGCTGTAGGCGCCCTTTCCCATCAGGGAGTCTGCCACCGGTGCATGGATCTTATCCACAAAGGTCTTCAGTTCATCCTCCGCATCAGAAATGACTGCTCCTCCACCAACAAACACAAATGGGCGGCTGCATGACTCAATCAGAGCTGCTGCCTGGTCAAGATCTGTTTCTTTGATGTATTCGGTATTGCGTTCGATCGGCTCCGGTTTTACCGGTGTGTACTCTGCACTGCCTGCCGTCACATCCTTTGTAATATCGATCAGTACCGGTCCCGGCCTTCCTTCACGTGCGATCCGGAAAGCATCACGCATCGTATCTGCCAGCTTTTCCACATCTTTTACAATATAATTATGTTTTGTGATCGGCATTGTAATGCCGGTGATATCAACCTCCTGAAAGCTGTCTCGTCCGAGAAGCGGTACAGAAACATTTGCAGTGATCGCTACAATCGGCACGGAATCCATATAGGCCGTTGCAATTCCCGTTACAAGATTTGTCGCACCAGGACCGGAAGTTGCCATGCAAACACCGACCTTCCCTGTTGCACGCGCATATCCATCAGCTGCATGAGAAGCACCCTGCTCATGTGATGTCAGAATATGCCGGATCTCACTGCTGTGCTTATACAGCTCATCATATATATTCAGGATCGCTCCGCCCGGATAACCGAAAATCGTATCTACGCCCTGTTCCTTTAAACACTCAATAACAATCTCTGATCCTGTCAGTTTCATTGCGTACATCCTTTCATCGTTTTCTTATATATTCTTCTTTGGTACCTCAAGGATTGCTCCGCGATTTCCTGAAGTTACCAGTGAAGCATACCGTGCCAGATAACCGGTTGTAATCTTCGGCTGTCTTGGCTGCCATTTGCTTCTTCGCTCAGCCAGGACCTCATCGCTGACATCCAGCCGGAGACTGCAATTCGGGATATCAATCTTAATAATATCCCCTTCCTCTACCAAAGCGATTGGCCCTCCGACTGCTGCCTCCGGAGAAACGTGTCCGATCGATGCGCCACGGGATGCGCCGCTGAAGCGTCCATCCGTAATCAGAGCAACACTCGATCCAAGTCCCATACCTGCAATTGCAGAGGTTGGATTAAGCATTTCACGCATACCAGGTCCGCCCTTCGGTCCTTCGTAACGAATGACTACTACGTCGCCCGGGTTGATCTTTCCGCCGAGGATTGCAGCAATTGCATCTTCCTCACAATCAAAAACTCTTGCCGGTCCTTCATGTACCATCATTTCCGGTACCACTGCTGAACGCTTTACGACACCGGAATCAGGTGCCAGATTTCCTTTCAGAATCGCAAGGCCGCCTGTCGGACTATAAGGATGATCCAACGGACGAATCACTTCCGGATTCAGATTCCTGCAGCCCTTGATATTTTCTCCCACTGTCTTTCCTGTAACGGTCATGCAATCCAGATTCAGCAGGTTCTTTTCAGAAAGCTCATTCATAACAGCATACACACCACCGGCCTCATTCAGATCCTCCATATACGTCGGACCTGCAGGTGCCAAATGACATACATTCGGCGTTCTCGCACTGATTTCATTTGCAATATCCACATTCAGTTCCACTCCCGCCTCATGTGCGATCGCTGGAAGATGGAGCATACTGTTTGTGGAGCATCCAAGCGCCATATCAACCGTCAGTGCATTCATAAATGCTTTTTCTGTCATAATATCCCTCGGGCGGATATCCTTCTTGAGCAGCTCCATGATCTGCATACCTGCCATCTTTGCAAGACGGATTCGTTCAGAATAAACTGCCGGAATTGTTCCATTTCCCTTTAATCCCATACCAAGGACCTCTGTTAAACAGTTCATGCTGTTTGCGGTATACATACCGGAGCAGGACCCACAGGTCGGGCACACCTTATTTTCATATTCTACTACTTCTTCATCGCTCATCTTGCCTGCCGCATGCTCACCTACTGCCTCAAACATACTGGAAAGGCTGCGCTTTCTGCCATGTACATGACCTGCAAGCATTGGACCGCCGCTTACAAAAATCGTCGGAATATTCAATCTTGCAGCTGCCATCAGAAGACCCGGAACATTTTTGTCACAGTTCGGAATCATGACCAATGCATCAAACTGATGTGCGATCGCCATACACTCTGTGGAATCTGCAATCAGATCTCTCGTCACAAGAGAATATTTCATTCCGACATGCCCCATTGCAATTCCATCACATACTGCAATCGCCGGGAACACACGCGGGACACCGCCTGCCATCGCCACACCCATCTTTACTGCCTCTGTGATTTTATCCAGATTCATATGCCCCGGCACAATCTCATTATAAGAATTTACGATACCGATCAGCGGCCGCTTCATTTCTTCCTCAGTCAGTCCAAGTGCGTTAAACAAAGACCGATGCGGTGCCTGCTGGATTCCTTTTTTTACTGCGTCACTTTTCATAATGTCATTCCTCACTCTCTATGTAAATCAGCTCTGTGACCAGCTCAGATTCTCTCTGTAATTTGTGTTCCCATTTCTTCTGTTCCAACTTCTTTGCAGCCATCGGACATGATATCCACGGTACGGTAACCATCTTTGAGCACCTGCTTTACTGCTGCCTCAATCGCATCTGCCGCTTCATCCTGATCCAGAGAATAACGAAGCAGCATCGCCGCTGACAGGATCGTTGCAATCGGATTCGCAATATTCTGTCCTGCAATATCCGGTGCTGAGCCGTGGCTCGGCTCGTACAAACCAAACTTTGTTTCATTTAAGGATGCGGAAGAAAGCATACCGATTGAACCAGTCACCATGCTCGCCTCATCTGACAGAATATCACCAAACATATTCTCCGTCAGAATCACATCAAACTGTGCCGGATTCTTAACCAGCTGCATCGCGCAGTTGTCCACAAGCATATGTGACAGCTCGACATCCGGATAATCCTTCGAAACCTCTTCAACCACACTTCTCCAGAGTCTGGAGGAATCCAGTACATTTGCCTTGTCGACACTGCATACCTTTTTGCGGCGCTTTTTTGCGATATCAAATCCTCTGACTGCAATGCGGCGAATCTCATTTTCATTATATACCAGCGTATCTGTTGCTTCCTTTACGCCGTTTTTCTCAACCGTGTTTCTTGCTCCGAAATACAGCCCTCCGGTCAGTTCTCGCATAATCAGCATATCAAATCCGTCACCGATGATCTCATCCTTCAGCGGGCATGCTGCCTTTAACTCTTCATACAGATAAGCCGGCCGCAGGTTTGCAAACAGGTTTAATGACTTGCGAAGCTTTAAAAGGCCGGCTTCCGGTCTTTTCTCCGGTGGAAGCTGATACCACGGAGAGGTTTTTGCATCCCCGCCGATCGATCCCATCAAAACAGCATCCATTTTTTTTGCCGTCTCAATCGTCTCATCCGTCAATGGTACTCCATTTACATCGATCGAAGCTCCACCCATCAACAGTTCTGTATATTCCAGCGTAAAATCAAATTTTTTGGCTGCCCTGTCCAGTACTTTGCGTGCTTCCTTTACAATTTCCGGTCCGATTCCGTCTCCCGGAATGACTCCAATTCTGTAATTCATGTTCTGTCATCCTTTCCGCTGACTGATTTTTCTCTGCCTTTCCGCTTTTTTCTCATACGTTTTTTAATGCAAAGCGGCAGGCCTCTGTCCGGACTGTTTTTCCCAGTCAATCAGCCGTTTCCGGCAGACGGACGAGCAAAGCGCACATCTGCCAAAAGCTTTCTCATTATCATAATGCATTTTCCTTCAGATTTCAACTGTTTAATTCGTTAAATCTTTTCTTTTACCACAACAGGCGAAAAGACCATGAAAAAAGCCGACACACTGTCGCATTTGACAGTGGCCGGCATATTTTCTGTGCTTTATGCTTCTCCTGGCTTTTCTACCTCAGCAATCGCGCTCTTTTTCATCGGGATACGGCAGTTCTTATTGCTTCCGAACTCTACAATACAGTCTTCATCTGTAATGTCGATTACAACGCCGTAAAAACCACTTGTTGTTACAACTGTGTCACCGATTTCAAGGGCAGAAAGCATTGCAGACATTCTCTTCTGCTCTTTCTTCTGCGGACGAATTGCAAAGAAATACATTGCCGCACCAATGATCACAATATAGATCAGCATCAGTGCAATTCCACCGCCAGCAGTACCGGCAGACTCTGCTAAAAGATTCATCATGCTTTGTTCCTCCTTGTTTTGCACATATCCCTACTATAATACACAATCCACACACATAGGGCAAGTAAAATTTTATAAAACAACCATAAACTGTCTGTATTTTAAGCTTCTCCCTGTGTATAACGGTCCACCCGTTCCTTTTTGAACGACTGATACCGTCCCTCCTCAATCGCACCGCGTATATCTTCCATCAGATGATTGTAAAAATACAGATTATGCAGTACGCACAGACGCATGCCAAGCATTTCCTTTGCTTTAAGCAGATGGCGGATATAGGCTCTGCTGTAATTCCGGCAGGCAGGGCACTGACAATCTTCCTCAATCGGGCGGTCATCCAGCTCATATTTTGCATTAAATAAATTCAGCTTACCGTTTTTTGTATACACATGACCGTGACGTCCGTTTCTTGACGGATAAACACAGTCAAAGAAATCCACACCGCGATCCACCGCTTCCAGAATATTAAGTGGCGTACCGACCCCCATGAGATAAACCGGTTTTTCCTTCGGAAGATACGGGACAACCTCATCCAGGATATAGTACATCTGTTCATGCGTTTCTCCAACCGCAAGTCCGCCGACTGCATATCCGTCCAGATCCATCTCCCGAATCTGCTTTGCATGCTCAATTCGGATATCCCCGTAGATTGCTCCCTGATTAATTCCAAACAGCATCTGATGTGGATTCACTGTTCCTTCCAGGCCATTAAGACGATTCATTTCCGTCTTGCAGCGCGCCAGCCATCTTGTCGTACGCTCCACCGAGCGCTGCACATAGTCCCGGTCTGCCACACTTGACGGACACTCGTCGAATGCCATTGCAATCGTAGATCCCAGATTCGACTGGATCTGCATACTCTGTTCCGGTCCCATAAAAATTTTCCGTCCATCAATATGCGACTGGAAATAAACGCCCTCTTCTTTGATCTTCCGGAGACTGGCCAGTGAAAACACCTGAAATCCGCCGGAATCCGTCAAGATCGGACGGTCCCAATTCATAAACTTATGCAGGCCTCCCAGCTTTCTTACTACTTCATCGCCCGGACGCACATGAAGATGATACGTATTGGAAAGTTCGATCTGTGTTCCGATCTCCTTTAAATCTGTAGTTGCCACAGCACCTTTGATTGCAGCAGCCGTACCGACATTCATGAATACCGGTGTCTGCACCGTGCCATGCACGGTTGTAAACTCCGCACGCTTTGCGCGTCCGTCTGTTTTTAAGATTTTATACATGTAGCTCCTCCTTTAGATGACTGCTGTTTTTCCTCAGCTCCGCTCCGGCCGGTCCCATAGCGGTTTGAAAAATACGATCGACTGCCAGGACTTTACGGATCCCGGCTCTGTTTCGCACGCCGGAACTGTCTGATCTCCGGTCATCTGCCTGTTCTTAACAAAAATTTAACATAGTAATTATCTTTTTTGATTTTATTAAATTTTTGTCTGTTTTTTCCAGTGTCCTTTCATGTTTTCTACTTCATTTTGTTCATTATCGCTTTTCTGCATGTACATTTTTTCATAAAAAACGATGCTTCCTTGAAAAAACATTCTGAAATATCAGTATATATGCAAATACCTGCGAATGCAAGTAATTTGATATTTTAAAATTTTTGTCGTATAATCAGGATTACTGTTTTGGTGACTTTCATGGATAAAGCGAACACTCACAATCCATGACCTTACCAGTCAGTTTTTTAGAATGAAAAAGGAGGCGCGGGATTTTCCCGCAAATACTTTTATGGCAGTTACTACATTACATACATTAGGCATTGATATTGGCTCTACGACTGTAAAAGTCGCAGTTCTCTCCCCTGATCAGGAACTTCTTTTTTCAGATTATCGAAGACATTATGCCAATATTCAGGAAACACTGTCTGGCCTTATCCGTGAAGCTCGTGAAAAGCTCGGCGATCTTCAGATTTCCCCGGTCATCACAGGCTCCGGCGGGCTGACGCTCGCAAACCATCTTGAGATTCCTTTCGTACAGGAAGTCATCGCAGTGGCTTCCTCTCTGGAACACCTTGTACCTCTGACAGATGTCGCAATTGAACTCGGTGGTGAAGATGCAAAGATTATTTATTTTGAAAACGGAAATGTCGAGCAGCGTATGAACGGTATCTGCGCAGGCGGCACAGGTTCTTTTATTGATCAGATGGCTTCCCTGCTGCAGACTGACGCATCCGGATTAAATGAATATGCGAAAAATTACCAGTCTCTTTATTCCATTGCTGCACGCTGCGGTGTTTTTGCAAAATCAGACATCCAGCCTCTGATCAACGAAGGCGCCACAAAAGAAGACCTCTCCGCATCCATTTTTCAGGCGGTTGTCAATCAGACGATCTCCGGTCTTGCCTGCGGAAAGCCGATCCGCGGTCATGTAACGTTTCTGGGTGGCCCTCTTCACTTTCTTTCTGAGCTGAGGACCGCATTCATCCGTACGCTCGAGCTGGACGACGAGCATGCGCTGGTACCGGAAAATTCTCATCTTTTTGCTGCGATCGGCTCTGCGCTCAATGCAAAAACGACTGTGGTCACAACTCTTGCCTCACTGGAAGAACGTCTTTCCCACGCAATCCATCTGGATTTTGAAGTAGCCCGTATGGAACCGCTGTTCCGCTGTCAGGAGGATTATGAGCTTTTTATCCGCCGTCAGAATCAGTATCAGGTAAAAACGGCTCCGCTTGGCTCTTATTCCGGAAATTGCTTTCTCGGCATTGATGCTGGTTCTACTACCACAAAGGCTGCGCTTGTCGGCGAAGATGGTTCTTTGCTATACTCATTTTACAGCAACAACAACGGCAGTCCTCTCCGCACGGCCATCCATGCGATCCAGGATATCTACAGCAAGCTTCCGGCAACTGCACATATTTCCTATTCCTGTTCTACCGGCTATGGTGAAGCACTGATCAAGGCTGCACTGATGCTTGACGAAGGCGAGGTTGAGACTGTCTCTCACTATTATGCCGCGTCCTTCTTTGATCCTGATGTTGACTGCATCCTCGATATCGGCGGTCAGGATATGAAATGTATCAAAATCAAAAACAGAACCGTTGACAGTGTTCAGCTCAATGAGGCCTGCTCCTCCGGCTGCGGTTCCTTTATCGAAACATTTGCAAAATCTCTGAATTACTCTGTACAGGATTTTGCAAAAGCAGCATTGTTTGCAAAACATCCGATCGATCTTGGCACTCGCTGTACCGTATTCATGAATTCCAAGGTAAAACAGGCACAAAAAGAAGGTGCTGATGTTTCGGATATCTCTGCCGGACTTGCTTATTCCGTTATCAAAAACGCATTATATAAGGTAATCAAAGTTTCTGATGCGACTGAGCTTGGCCGTCACATCGTGGTACAGGGCGGTACCTTTTACAATGACGCTGTTCTGCGCAGCTTTGAACGCATTGCAGGCTGTGAAGCGATTCGTCCGGATATCGCCGGTATTATGGGTGCCTTTGGTGCAGCCCTCATTGCAAGAGAGCGCTATAAAGAGGGAACGGAAACAACGATGCTGTCCATTGACCGGATTAATGCTCTTACTTTCACCACTTCCATGGCAAAATGCAAGGGCTGTACCAATCAGTGCCGTCTGACTATCAATCGTTTTTCCGGCGGACGCCAGTTTGTCAGCGGAAACCGCTGCGAACGCGGCATCGGCAAAGAGCGCAACAAAGATCACGTGCCAAATCTGTTTGAATTCAAAAACAAGCTGCTCTTCTCCTACGAACCACTTTCGGAGGATGAGGCAGTTCGCGGTATCGTCGGTATTCCGCGTGTACTGAACATGTATGAGGATTATCCGTTCTGGTTCCGTTTCTTCACAGCCTTGAAATACCGCGTGGTGCTCTCTCCTTCGTCCACCAGAAAAATTTACGAGCTCGGTATTGAATCGATTCCAAGTGAATCGGAATGCTACCCGGCCAAGCTGGCACATGGACACATTGAATGGCTGATCAAAAAAGGAATCAAGTACATTTTTTATCCTTGTATTCCGTATGAAAGGACTGAATTTCCGGATGCAGGCAATCATTATAACTGCCCGATCGTCACATCTTATGCGGAAAACATCAAAAATAACGTGGAGTCACTGCGCACAGAACACATTCGCTTTGAGAATCCATTCATCGCTTTTACAAGCCTTGAAACCGTAACAAGCGGATTGAAAAAGGCATTTCCTGATATTCCTCCTGCAGAACTGGAGGCTGCCGCAAAGGCCGGCTGGGAGGAACTGGCACACACTCGCCAGGCCATGTATGACAAAGGACAGGAAACATTAAAATACCTCAAAGAAACCGGACGCCACGGAATCGTCCTTGCCGGAAGACCCTATCACATTGATTCCGAAATCAACCATGGAATTCCGGAATTGATTAATTCCTACGGACTTGCTGTCCTTACCGAGGATTCCGTCTCCAACCTCAATCCGGTGGAACGGCCGCTTGTCGTACTCGACCAGTGGATGTATCACAGCCGTCTTTATGCCGCTGCAAATTTTGTCAAGACAAGAGAGGATCTGGATCTGATTCAGCTCAACTCCTTTGGCTGCGGACTGGATGCCGTTACAACAGACCAGGTAAACGATATTCTGTCCGGCTCTGACAAAATCTATACCTGTCTTAAGATCGATGAAGTCAACAATCTGGGCGCTGCAAGAATCCGCGTTCGTTCTCTGATTTCTGCGATCCGCGTTCGTAAGGAACGGCACGGTACGAACCGTAAAATCGTACCCTCCAGCACTCCACGCGTGATTTTCACAAAAGAAATGCGCAAAAAATATACGATTCTCTGCCCGCAGATGTCGCCGATCCATTTCAAAATGCTCGAAGCCGCCTTTAATGCATCGGATTACAATCTTATTGTTCTTCCGAATGATAATAAAAAATCTGTCGATGTCGGTCTGAAATATGTCAACAATGATGCCTGCTATCCATCGCTGATGGTCGTTGGACAGGTCATGGAAGCATTGCTCTCCGGAAAATACGATCTGAATCATACTGCCGTTCTGATGTCACAAACCGGCGGCGGATGCCGTGCTTCCAATTACGTTGGCTTCATCCGGCGTGCCCTGAAAAAAGCAGGTATGGAGCAAATTCCTGTTATTTCGATCAATTTAAGCGGCCTTGAAAGTAATCCGGGATTTACGATCAGCTATTCTCTTATAAAGCGCGGTATGTTTGCTGTTGTATTCGGTGATATTTTTATGCGCTGTCTTTACCGCATGCGCCCTTACGAAAAGGTAGCCGGATCCGCAAATGAGCTGCACCGCAAATGGGAGCAGCGCTGCTGTGAATTTTTGTCCGGAAGACCTACCTACCGGGAATTCAAAAAGATCTGCCGTGAAATCATCCATGATTTTGACACCCTTCCGATCACTGACGAAAAAAAACCTAAGGTTGGTGTTGTCGGTGAGATCCTCGTAAAGTTTCTGCCTGCGGCAAATAATTATCTTGTAGAACTTCTGGAATCCGAAGGGGCTCAGGCTGTCGTTCCGGATCTGATGGATTTTCTGCTTTACTGCTTCTACAACCAGAATTTCAAAGCAGAATATCTGGGCACGAAAAAAACTTCCGCTACAATCGCAAACTTCGGGATCGCATTTCTCGAGAAGCTACGCGGCACCGCCGCAAAGGCACTCGCAAAAAGTGAACACTTTGATCCGCCATGCCACATTCAGGAGCTTGCAAAAATGGCTTCCGATATTGTATCCTGCGGAAATCAGACCGGTGAAGGCTGGTTTCTGACCGGAGAAATGCTTGAACTGATTCATTCCGGCGTGAACAATATCGTCTGCACACAGCCATTTGCCTGCCTGCCAAACCACGTGGTCGGAAAAGGAGTGATCAAAGAGCTGCGCAGACAGTATCCGACCTCCAATATCGTTGCGATCGACTACGATCCGGGTGCCAGCGAGGTCAATCAGCTGAATCGAATTAAACTGATGCTTTCTACCGCTGTAAAAAATCTGAACAAACAGGAAACTATTTAAATTTTTTATTGATAAGATATTGTGGTCAGAAGATGTCTTACGGAATGTATCGTCAATAATAACAGAATATCTTGTATGTTTTTGTTATTTATGCTAAATTAAAGGGGAATGCTGCCTGGCAGCGTTCCCCTTTTTATATACTATGTACTGAAAAAATTAGAAGTAAGGAGTGACAGTATGATTGCGATCATAGATTATGATGCCGGAAACCTGCGCAGCGTAGAAAAGGCTGTTTTAAGTCTTGGCGCAGCTCCGGTTATCACCCGCGATCCGGAACAAATTCTCTCAGCTGATAAAGTAATTCTTCCAGGTGTCGGTTCCTTTGGCGATGCGATGGAGAAGCTTCAGCAATATCACCTCTGTGAGGTGATTCACGATACCGTCAACAAAGGAACTCCGTTCCTTGGCATCTGCCTCGGTCTTCAGCTTCTTTTTGAATCCAGTGAGGAAACTCCGGGAGTGAAAGGACTTGGTATCTGCAGCGGCAGCATTCTTCGGATTCCGGATACGCCCGGACTGAAAATTCCGCATATGGGCTGGAACTCTCTGTCCTATACTGCAGAACAAGATGGCAACCCACACGGCCGGCTGTTTCATGATATCCCTGAAGATTCCTACGTCTATTTTGTCCATTCCTATTATCTGAAAGCATCGGATTCTTCTATTGTCACAGCCAGTACCGACTACGGCACCAGAATTCACGCTTCTATTGAGCAGGACAATGTCTTTGCCTGCCAGTTCCATCCGGAAAAAAGCGGAAATACCGGCCTTGCAATTCTTAAAAATTTTCTTTCTGTCTAAAAAGGAGGAATACGAAATGTTTACAAAGCGAATCATCCCCTGTCTTGATGTAAAAAACGGCCGGGTGGTAAAAGGCGTTAATTTTGTAAATCTGCGTGATGCAGGCGATCCGGTAGAAATCGCCGCAGCCTATGACCGAGCCGGCGCGGATGAACTGGTCTTTCTCGATATTACTGCTTCTTCCGATGCCAGAAATACGGTCGTTGATATGGTACGCCGCGTAGCCGAGACCGTCTTTATCCCATTCACCGTCGGCGGAGGAATCCGTACGGTAGAAGATTTTCGGCTTCTTCTGCGCGAGGGTGCAGATAAAATTTCCATCAATTCCTCTGCAATCCAGAATCCCACCTTGATCAGTGATGCCGCCGATAAATTTGGCCGTCAGTGTGTTGTCGTAGCAATCGATGCCAAACGACGTCCGGATGGTTCCGGATGGAACATCTACAAAAATGGCGGGCGTATCGATATGGGAATTGACGCTGTAGAATGGGCCATGGAGGCGGACCGGCGTGGCGCCGGAGAAATCCTGCTTACCAGCATGGACTGCGATGGCACCAAAAGCGGTTATGATCTTGAACTGACCCGAATCATCGCTGATCACGTTTCTGTTCCGGTCATTGCTTCAGGCGGTGCCGGTACGAAAGAGCATTTTTATGAAGCGCTGACAAGCGGTCATGCTGATGCCGCCCTTGCCGCTTCTTTGTTTCATTATAAAGAACTGGAGATCCGCGAAGTCAAACAGTATCTCCGTGACCAAAACATCTCCGTACGACTGTGATCCAAAAGATCTGTCTGAATCAATCTGACAGATGAACTGTATTCAGAAAGGATGTACCATTACCATGCCTCCGATTTCAAATGACTGGCTTGCTCCGTTAAAGCCGGAATTCTCCAAGCCGTATTATGCGAAGCTTTACAAAAAAATAAATGAAGAATATCAGACTCGTGAAATTTATCCGCCGGCAGACGATATTTTTAACGCCTTTGCTTTTACTCCGCTTTCCAAAGTAAAGGTCGTAATTCTTGGTCAGGATCCCTACCATGAACCCGGTCAGGCACATGGTCTGTGTTTCTCTGTTTTGCCCCAGGTACAGACTCCGCCGTCTCTTATCAATATTTATCAGGAGCTTCATGAAGACTGCGGCTGTTACCTTCCAAATAACGGGTGTCTTACGAAATGGGCCGAGCAGGGAGTACTGCTGCTCAATACTGTACTCACTGTGCGTGCCCACCAGGCAAACTCACACAAAGGAATCGGCTGGGAGGAATTTACAGATGCCGCAATCCGAATTTTGAATGAGGTGGATCGTCCGATTGTCTTTATTCTCTGGGGACGTCCTGCTCAGGCAAAAAAGAGCATGCTCACCAATCCGAATCATCTGATTCTTGAATCTCCGCATCCAAGTCCTCTCTCCGCATACCGCGGATTTTTCGGAAGCCGGCCATTTAGCCGGACCAACAAATTTTTGAAAGAGCATGGTCTGGAACCAATTGACTGGCAGATTGAAAATATATGACCAAACAGCGGTCCTCCGTTTCCAATCTTGCACACCTCAAGTGAAGAATCCTTATTCTTTGTCCCAGTAAAAAGGAACAGTCTCTTTACCGACTGTTCCCCTCTTTTTTATCTGTCCAGATCATCCGTTTCCTCTGTCAGCAGCCATTCCACCGGCGATTTTTTTACCGTAACTGCCTTATCCGCAAGCTCTGCCTCAATCTGCGGAAACTTGCTGTGTACACGCACAAACATTGCTTTCTTATTATAAAATACAGTTCGTTCAAAGGGAAATCGAATTACCTGTGGATACTGAAATCCAACACCAAGTTCCATCACACAAAGTTTTTTATTTAAAGTTGTCGCCAGCCATTTTTTATAAGATTCCCACTGTGGAAGATAGCCGTTTTCCAGATATCCGTCGTTTTTTATCGTATGTGCCTCCAGTGCTTTTCCGCACACAGGGCAGCTTGCATATTTTTTCAGAATCTCCTGTCCCTTCTGTTCCATTCCTTCCATCCTGCATTTTAAAATTTCTGGCTTCTGTTCTATTTCATCCTGATATGCTTTCATCACACACTGTGCAATCTTCTCTGCCTCCACAATATGTTCACTGCACTGCAGCTTCCCGTTGCTTCCACACGGTGCAACCACCTGCTCCGGTTCGAATCCAGCCCGGAAAATCAGGTCATCCGTATTAAGCGTCACCACAAAATATGGCCGCTCTCCGATCTGCTCCCGCAGTTTGCGGTAAGCCTGAAGCACCTCATGCTCATCCGGGAGCTGTGCGTAATATTGACTGATATAAAACGGCTCCAGGCATTTGGGGCCGTCCCAGGCAGGCACATGCGGCGCAAATTCCTCCCCGATACCAATCAGAAACTGCTCTGATTCTTCCATTATTTTTTCTGTTTTTCTATCCATTTTAATCTCCATTTCTTTCCCTTCATGCTTCATCTTTTTCTGCATTTAACTACACAGTCTGACTCTTATTTTCATCCACTTTCAGGATTCTGTCAACATCAAACTTTTTCTTTGCCTGTCATTTTCAGACTTATTTTCGTTGCTGTTTTTCTGCGTATATGATAAACTGGATATCAGCTATTATACCAAAGAGGGGGGTTTTTTATGAACGATGAATTTTACGAAGACGCTGAGTATGAACGAGCAGCGCAGGCGCGCCGGGAACGCCGCAGAAAACGAAGACGGAAGGCAATGATCCGGCGTACGATTACGATAATCGTGCTGGTGGTGCTTCTAATCGGAGCCGCAGCTCTCGCTGGCTGCCTTCTGCTTAAAAAACAAAAGGAAACAACCGGAAATCAGGCACAAAAACCGTCATCTTCTGATGTCACTGTTACCCAGACAGAAAAGGAAACTGCCGCACCGGCCCAGACAGAAGAAGCGGTTTCCACAGAAGCCGTTACAGAAGCTGCCACTGAATCCTCTGTGGCTTCGCAGGATGCAGCAGAACAGGCAAAACTGCTTGCCGCAGGATACGATTATGACGGAGCGATCGCCTTGCTTCAGTCCATCCCCGGCTATGAATCCGATGCAGCTGTAACTGCCGCTATTCAGGAATATGAAACAAAAAAGGCTTCCTGTGTTGCAGTTGATGTGACTACGATCCCACACATTTTCTATCATTCACTCATCAACGATACCACCGCTGCTTTCAATGTTTCTACACTCGGCCAATTTGAAGTGGACGGCATGAATGCCTGGATGACCACCGTAGAAGAGTTTGACAAGATCACACAGCAGCTCTATGATAACGGTTATGTCTATGTGAGCCTGCATGATCTTGTTACACAGACAACGGATGCCGACGGTACTGTTCATTTTTCACCAAATACTACTTTGATGCTTCCGCCGGATAAGAAAGCCATCGTTCTCTCTGTCGATGATCTGAGCTATTATCATTCCTATGAGGCAGCCAGCTACCCGGATAAGCTTGTAATTGATGAAAACGGTGATGTAAAATGCCATTATGTCAAAACAGACGGCAGCGAAAATATCGGAGACTTTGATGTTGTGCCCCGCCTTAATACCTTTCTCAAAGAGCATCCGGACGGTGCCTATAAAGGAGCGCGCGGTATGATCGCACTGACCGGTTATAACGGTGTCTTTGGATATCGGACCGATCTCGATTATAAAACAAAGGAAAATCTGCAGGATGATCAGCGCAAATGGCTGGACGACCATCCGGATTTTAACTGGGATGATGATGTGGCAGAGGCAAAAAAAATAGCCGATGCACTTAAAGACGAAGGTTGGGAATTTGCAAGCCACACGTGGGGACATTTAAGCGTCACCGGGAAAAGTGTGGATGCACTGCGTACCGACAATGAAAAATGGGTCAACACCGTTCAGAATATTGTCGGACCGACTGATACCATCATCTTTGCCCACGGCAATGACATCGGTTCCTGGGAAGGATATACTTCCGATAATGAAGTATACAATTATTTCAAGAGTGCCGGCTACAATTTTTTCTGTAATGTAGACGGTTCTCAGCCGTACTGGGTACAGATCACGGATCAGTATGTTCGTCAGGGCCGTATTGATCTTGACGGATATATGCTTTACAAAGCAAGTACCGGTCAGACAACCGTTCTTGACAATATGATTACAGCCTCCCAGATTTTCGATCAGCGGCGCCCGACGCCAGTTGTTGCAAACGGCGAATCATAATCACGTCTGTCAGACACGCATAAAACCTCATGAAGTTTCCGTTGATGCTTCCAGCGGATTTTCATGAGGTTTTTCCTGTGATAAGCTAAAAAATAAGCTAATTCATCTTTATATTCAGATAATTTCTTCCGGACAGCGTACGATTCGTACACAGAAGCAGTAATAAAATAATACAGCCGGCCAAAAATCCCCACAGATCAAACAAGGCAGTCAGGATCAGAATCAGCATCCGCATAAATTTTACCGCATAACCCAATTCGAAATTTGGCTGCGTATAATTCGCTACCGCCACAAATGCCATATACAGCATAACCTCCGGATTAAACCATCCGGAATTCACTGAAAACTCTCCAAGCACAAGACCTGCAAAAATACTGAGCGGTGTGCTGAGCATGTTAGGCGTGCTCAGCGCTGCCAGCCGCAGCCCATCGATCACCAGCTCAAGCAGCAGAAGCTGAAAGACAAGTGGTATGTTTACCGTATCTTTCACCGCCACGAATTCAAATGCTGGCGGAATCCATTCCGGATTCTGCATCAGCAAAAGAAAAACCGGCGTCAGAAAAACGGTCAGGATCAGAATCAGCACCCTGGAAAATTTCAGGTACAGCGATGTCCAGGCCGGAAAATAATAATCATTCGCTTCTTCGATCATATCAAAAATAGAAGTCGGAAGAATCATCGCAGATGGTGAATTGTCTACAAGAATTGCCACTTTCCCTTCCATAAGACAGGCCGCCGTCGTATCCGGTCGTTCTGTAAATTTAAATTTCGGAAATGGATTGTACCATCTCGTTCCGATCAAAGCCTCTGCCAGACTCTGCTGATTCATACTAAGATCCTCTGTTTTTACGGAGTTGATCTTTTTCCGCACATTTGCCAGCAACTCCGGATCCACTTTTTCCTTCATGTAACAAAGTACGACATCGCTTCGCGAGGAACTGCCGACCTCCAGCATTTCCATTACAAGCTGCGGATCCCGCAATCTTCTGCGGATCAGTGCTGTATCAAATACTACCGTCTCCACGAATCCATCTCTCGAACCACGTAAGGACTTATCCTTTTCCGGCTCATCTACCGTTCTTGCAGGATACGTTCTGCAGTCAATCATAATACATGCCTCATATCCGTCAATAAACAGCGCAAGCACGCCGGAAAGAATTCCCTTGATAATCTCCTCAAAATCCGTAACAATATCTATTTCCACACAGGGAATACACTTTTCTGCAAATACAGCCGCATCCTCCGGCATATCCTGCTCCTGCACAGAAAAAAATGAGTCCATGATTTTCACCATCGCCTCGTCTTTCAAAAGTCCGTCCACAAAATAAAAAACACTTTCTCTTCCTCCAACCAGAATTCGGCGTTCCACCAGATCAAAGCTTTCCCGAATTGGCAGTATTGTGTTCATATACTCACTGATCTCTGAAATCTCTGTATGAACTCTCTGTTTTTCCACCTTTCGTCCTCCATTCCTTTTTATGTATTCTCGGAATCTTTTCTTTTTCCTGTCACTTCTTTTCTCAGTATCTCCTTACTAATTCGGTTTTATACCTTGCTTCCTTTGCTATTTTCCTTGCTTCTCATTCCTTTATTCATTATAATGATACTATAGCAGGGTCAAAAGCCTAAAACCACGATGTGCGAATATAAGAAAATATTTTTCAGGGAGGAATGAGAAAACATGATCGGAAAAAAACAACACACGCATACGTTTCTGTACCATCTGCTGCCACTTCTTCTGCTTGTCTTTTTTATCAGCATTCCATTACAGGCCAATGCTGCAGTTACTTCCACCGACAACATTCGTATTTCAAAGGGGGGAAAATTTGTCCACGTCAAAGGACAGTGGTACAAATATCTGCAAAAGGACGGCACTTACGCAAAAGACTGTCTGATGAATATTAATGGAAAAATCTATTACTTTTCCCCGAAGGGCTATCGTCAGTTTAGCTGGAAACAAATTGGACAGGATTACTATTATTTTGGCACTTATCTTGAAGGCTACATGTATAAACTTCGATGGCTCAAAAAAGCAGACGATGTTTATTTTCTGAAAAAAAGCGGAAAACGTGCAACCGGATGGCTGAACTATCAGGGGCATACCTACTATTTTGATAAAGATGGAAAACGTGCCAGCGGCTGGCGTATAATTAATGGAAAAAAATATTACCTGGGTACGAAAGATCAGGGATACCGTCATCCAGGAGGATGGTTAAACTATAAAAACCGTATTTTTTATATGAAAAAAGATGGTACACCGACATACGGCTGGGCTACCATCTCCGGTAATCGTTATTACTTTGATAAAAACGGCCGTGCCTGCAAGGGACATCATACCATCAATGGTGTTGACTACTACTTCAACACCAGCGGAATCCTGCAGTACAGCGGACCGAATCTCAGTGTTTCTTCCGATTGCGCAGTACTGATTGATGCCGCTACCGGAAAAATCATCTACAACAAAAATGCAACGAAAAAGCATGCCAATGCCAGTACCACAAAAATTATGACTTATATTCTTGCAGTAGAAAACAGTCCTGCAAACCTTAACAATCTTGTAAAGGTTTCTGCAAATGCAGCCTCACAGGAACCAACCAAGCTATATATGCAGGTTGGCGACTCCTTTAAAATGAAAGACCTGCTTTATTCACTGATGCTTGGATCCCATAATGACACAGCCGTTGCAATCGCAGAGCATATCAGTGGCTCTACAACAAAATTCGCTGATAAAATGAATACAAAAGCAAAGCAGATCGGCTGCAGCTCCACACATTTTGTCACCCCTAACGGCCTTGACAATGGTCTGAATCATTATACGACTGCATATGATCTTGCAAAAATTGCCAGGTATGCCTGGCGAAATGCCCGCCTGTTCCAAAAAGTAGTCGGAACTCCTTCTTATTCTTTCCGGAGTACACAAGGTCGATCCTACACTACTTACACTACAAATGCGTTGCTTACTACAATGCCAGGTGTGAAAGGAATGAAAACCGGCTACACCAATAAGGCCGGTTACTGCTTCGCCGGTGTTATCCGGGCAAAAAGCGGAAAAACCTACATCTCTGTCACTCTTGGCGCGTCTTCCAGTACCGCAAGATGGAATGACTCCCGCACACTTCTAAGCTACGCCTACAATAACCTATAAGTCAGGCTATGCCTGTATCGAAAATGCCGGATGCTTTGTTTCTGTAAAAAAGAAACAAAGCATCCGGCATTTTCTCTATACAAATAAAGCGGACATTCGCAATCCACTTTTGCTACTTGCTCAGTCTTCCCATGGACGAATCCGATACGTTGCTCCGATCTCCTCACAGATTTTTCGGCACTGTTCCTCTTCCTCATGCGTAATAGTTGTGTCCACAGTTGTCAGCACAACATGCGGCAGCGTTTTTACACATTCACGCGCAAAGTCAAGCATCGCACCAAATGACTGATCGCCGAATTTGCTCCGCACCAGACGATGGTACTCCTCCGCATTTGGTGTATTTAAACTGATTGATACCGTATCAATCACCCCTTTCATCTTCGGGACAATATTTTCTCCATTAATCAGATTTCCAAGCCCGTTCGTATTAATCCGAATCGGAAGTCCATAATGCGCTTTGATATAAGCAGCTCCCGAAAGCAGTACATCCAGCGCTTCCGTAGGCTCACCGAAACCGCAGAAAACAACCTCACGATACGAGCTCATATCCGTTTTTTCAAGCGCCTTCTCCAGTTCCTCATACGTCGTATCATGTTCCAGCCACAGGGAATCTGATTCTTCCATATGATCCCGCGTCTGTCTCAGGCAAAAAGTACAGGCACAGGGGCACTTATTTGTCAGATTAACGTACAGATTTCCGTGTACCTCATATAATATGGTCATGGTTCTCTTTGTTTCTTTTTCCATAAATAATCTCTCCTTTACTTAAGCACATGCAGTACTTCTTCAAAACATACACCATCTGTAACCGGTATCTCCAGCTCCATTGACCGTTCAATACATTTCTTAATAAAGCGCGATGCTTTTTTTACCGATTCAGAAAACGGTACCTGATTAACAGCATCTGCTGCAATGATCGCCGCAAAAATATCTCCGGTTCCGGAACGCTGTGTTCCGACCTTATGAGACCGGACTACCTTTGTCACGTTCCCTTCCTCACAGCAGTAATTTGCGATAAAGCCTCCCTGCACAATACCTGTAATAACTACCTTTTTGGGTCCCTGCGCCAGGAGCTGACCTGCCATTCGTTCATAATCCTTCAACCGGAATTTTTCCTGATAAGGCGTGTCCGTCAGAATACATGCTTCTGTAACGTTTGGTGTCAAAATATCTGCATAAGATACCAGACGCTTCATCTCCCGGCACATTTCCTCCGTATACGTTGCATATGTCTTTCCATAATCTCCCATAACCGGATCCACAATTACCAGATTCTCTTTCGTTTTAAATGTCTCCAGAAAGGAAATCACAATATGGATCTGTTCCTTCGAACCAAGAAATCCGGTGCTGATGCCAGAAAACTCCAACCCAAGCTTTTCCCATTCTTTCATATAAGGAATCATTTTTTCCGTATAATCATCAAAAAAGAAGCTCTTAAATCCTGTGTGATTAGAAAAAATCGAAGTAGGCAAGGGACAGCACTGTACCTTCAGCGTAGAAATTACCGGAAGCGCAACTGCAATCGAGCATCTTCCAAATCCTGTAAAATCATTAATAAGCGCAATTTTTTTCTGATTATTATGTGACATATTATCTTCCTTTTCTTATTTCTGTTCCCGTCTGCTGCAGGTTTTCTCCTCTTCGGCGATGTATCTCTCACTTGTCTCCACAATCGTATGTACCGGTGCAAAACTCTCTGCAATCGAAGCAATCTGCGCTTCCTTTTCATCAGACTGACCGGAAACTGCATCTGTCAGATAAATAACCGGACAGCCAAAATCAATTGCCTCCATCATGGTTGCAAGCACACAGCACTCTGCCACCACTCCCGTCAGCACAATATGCTCTGCTCTTTGCGCAGCCTGTACAACTTCCGGTATTTTCATGGAAGAATAAACTGACTTTTCACAAACCATTCCTCTTTCCTGATACGGCTTCAGTTCTGTTACAATATCATTCATCCATTCATTTTCATTCACCGACTGGTTAATCTCATTATATGACTTCCATGCTCCCTGCGGCTGCTCTGATGCCGTGAATTTTGTGAAAATTACATTCTGAAACCGGCATGTATCAAGCAGCCTTCGGATCGTCCCGGAGGTCCGTCCCATTGATGGACATGCCCACTCTTCTCCCGGAAGATATACATTCTGCATATCAATTACCAGCAGAAGATCCTTCTTTTCTTTCATGTCTTTTCCTCCCAGTTGACAATCATACTTATCGCAAACTATAATAGATCATATTTGATAAACTCTAATACTAACTAATGTTTTATTATAGCAATTTTCTGCTGACTATGCAATTACGAAAGGAGTACCACTATGAACAAAATGCCGCACATTCAGTTAGATTCTTCTATTGGCGCTGCTGCCGCTATTTTACCCGGTGATCCTGCCCGCGTTGATGCAATTGCCGCGTTCCTGTGTGACGTAAAGGAAGAAGCCTTCAGCCGGGAATACAAAAGTATCACCGGCACCTATAAGGGACGCCGTATTCTTGCTATTTCTACAGGGATGGGTGGTGCTTCAACCGCTATTTGCGTTGAAGAGCTTGCAGATCTTGGTTTCCGCGATCTGATCCGCATCGGAAGCTGTGGCGCTCTCCAGGAACATCTGCAGCTCGGTCAGCTCGTGCTCTGCGACCGTGCTGTCTGCGATGACGGGACCAGCCAGACCTATACCAATTATCTGCGCTATGCTGCACCGGAGCTTAATCCACCTTCCTCCATTACCCCGACTGTTAATTCCAATTCCCGAACCACAGCCTTTCCTGCAGACGGAATTTCCAATGAAACAGTCACTTCTTCTAAATCATCCATCCAGTTTGCATTCGCCACACCTGAACTGCTCTCTGTTTGTGAGACTCAGGCAAAAGTACTTGAATTCCCATACGCGATCGGTCCAACTCGCTGCCACGATGCACTCTACCTGCGAAATAAACCTGCTCTGGATCAATTTTATTCTTCCAAAGGCATTTATGCCTCCGATATGGAAACGGCTGCACTGTTTGCCGTCGGCGCTTTGCGCGGTCTTCACACTGCAAGTATCCTCAATGTCGTAGTTGAATGGAATCAGAATCTGAAAGACGGCATTTCCTCCTACAAAAATGGCGAAGATGCTGCTGCACGCGGAGAACGAAATGAAATTCTTCTCGCTCTTGAAACCCTTGCATCCTGCGGATGCTGATATGCCTGAGCACATTCTGCCGAAAAGTTTTTATGCCATAGAAAATAAATTTCTATAGCAAGAATTTCCTATAGCAAGAATTTTTTATGATGAAAAAGGGCTGCCAGGAATCACTTTCTATGTGATTTCCGACAGCCTTTTTCTAGTTAAATCCAAAACCGACACTTGTTGCTCCTCGTAATGAAAGCCGGGGATTTACTTAACCTGTGTCAAGCGGATATTCGCAATCCGCTTCGCTACTTGCTTGATTCGGTTAAAGCCTTTTTCTACAATAGAACTTAATAAGAAATTACTCTGGTTCCAAGCGGGCAGGTACGATCCAAGAACATCAGATCATCATAGCCAAGCCGGATACATCCTCCTGAAACAGCTCCCTGTGCCAGAGAAGAAGTTCTCATATGGAATCCGTATCCTCTCCATCCAAACCATGCGATATAAATGATCGGTCCGCCATACATATATCCTTTACGAAGCAGCTTGTAGGTCGATTTGATCGGTGTCAGACCATTTTTTCCAACTACGCACTTCATCTTGCGGATACCCTTCCATTCTCCCTGGGAACCCTCAAAAATATACGTATAAAGAGAATACTGATTTACCCAGATTAAATATTTTGTATCGCTCTTATAGCCTTTTGAATTCACAAATGCTTCAGCCTGTGCGTATGTATACATCTTTCCGGAGGTATTCAAACTGTTATAGTTCAGTCTGCTTCCCTGAACCTCTATTTCTTTTCCGTTCCAGATTGCATTGACGGTTCCATTTTTTCGTTCCTTCGCGATAATACTTGTACCGGCTCTTAGATTAACCTTTTTACCGGTTGCTTTAATTTTGACCGTCGTATTGGAACGCAGCGTCGTATTATAATACCTTCCATGCACACCACTCATATTGATGGCTTTTGCAGTTCCTTTTACCATATCGGAATCTTTTCCATACACGGTCTGATTTCCTGCCCTGCGGTAGCTGCATACGTAAAAACAATATTCTCGTTTTGCCGTCAGATTCCGGAACTGTACCAGCGTATTCGTGGTCGTCTTAACTGTAGTAGTCTTTTTTGTTTTCGGATTGTAACATTTTACTACATAACCGGTTGCATTTTTGGCACTGTTCCATTTAAGAACCATACTCTTATCGCCATAGCTGGCAATACGGAGATTTTTTACCTTTCCTGGCTGCAGATAAGCAGTCTTTACTTTGACAATCGGACTTCCTTTTGCACTTTTGTATACTTTTCCGTTGCGATAGTTATACGCAAACACCTGCAGCGTATAGGTCTGGTTCAGTTTAAGCTTCTTTACTGTATAAGAAGTTGCAGAAAGATGAGTCAGATTCGTATATGCTCCAGTCTTCGGATCAATAGAATATACGATGTAACCATCCGCATTGTTAACCTTTGTCCATCGTAAAGAAATCGAATCTTCCGTCTTTCCGGTCACCGTAAGCTTTGCCACATTGCCCGGAACATATTTTTCAGCTGCAGATGATACAGCTGCCGGCACTCCGCCAAATACTACCATGATCATCAGCATCAGAAACGTTCGCATGATCCGTTTCCAGTTTCCATTTTTTTTTCTCATTTTTTCCTCCTTATCCTGCCGCATTGTTTCAGCCGCAAATACTTTACTTGTTTCCACTTTCAATTTGATAGATTTTATATGCTCCTAATTCAGATACAAGAACTGCCTTTGCATCTTTGTCATAATGCTTCTGTATATATTCTAGCGTATTACTGATGCTATTGTCAATTATATATATTTTTTCATTTCCGATTATATCGCGAAACGGATTCGTTACACCGTATTCTTTCAGAGTTTCCTGATAAAGCGGCGTTGCAGACGCCCAGCCGCCGAGCGGATAAAGATTCCTGCCCATTTCGAATGGTATGCTGGAAAATACGGAATAAGCATTTGCAAAAGAAATGGTACTTGCCTTGAAAAGATACAGGTGATCCAGATCTGTATGGATTGACTGAAGTACCGCCCGTTCTTCGAGAAGCGCTTGTCCTCTGTCTTCTGAATTGATCCGCCAGTTTTTTCTTGCCGTATTCTGCTGCATGCACAACACCGCCGCAAACAATACAATCCCCATGCGGTGTGAAAATCTTTGATCTGCCTTCGAAACGGACCATAAAACAACCAGGCTTGCTGCCAGCCAGATTCCGACATCAACACGGTTCAGTAAGTACCGATCACAATAAAACAGATAAAAATACAAAAGCATGATCATAAACAGCTCATACAATATTGCCAGCCACTCTTCTTTTCCATGTTTTCCCCAGCACAAACTAAACACGAATAACACCACAAAAGTCCAAAAACTTGAAATTACAGTAAATTTAAACGGAAATTTTTGAAAAAACTGTTTAACAAACGATAGATCCAGTTTTTTGGGCTCCTTCAATTCGATTAATTTTTCCAGTGTTTCCAGCGGAAACAGCTCCGGATCCATATGATTCCAGCCAACCAGCATTCGATAGGCAGAAAGGTCAATTCCAAGCTCTTCATATGCTTCTTTATTTTTTGTGTAATCCGGAAAACCGTAATCCAACAGTTCTGATCTTGCATCGTTATATACCTGATACTCCTGCCATTCTGGCGTCTGGTATGCCATTTTGTCTGCCAGATGAAGACCTCCTATTAAAAAAAGAAGTATCCACCCACACAAAATATCCCGGATGAGCAGCCTTTTCCGCTGTATTTTTTCTTTATGCAATGCCTGAAAAAATAAAATAAGACAAACTGCAAAAAGCAGTCCCAGCTCTGCAAAAAACTGATCACTTCGGACCATAAAACCAAAGCCAGCCAGGATATAGCCAACAATCAACTCCGGCCAGCGAATTTTCGCTTCCTCCAACGCATAAAATAATAGATAAAAACCCGCAGCAGATACCACTCCGGCTGTTTTCGTAAATTGCATTTTCACATAACACTCATAAGAAAAAAAACTGATCAGCGTCAGAGCAACCCATATAAAAGAACGATTGCCGGACCTCCTCACGATTACATACATCAGCGCTGAAAATGCACATACCATCAATGCATACTGATATAAGCTATACCAAGGAACCCACTGTCTGATCCGATAACAAAATGCCAAAATACAACCAATAATATAATTGGAATATACCAGATGTGGATCAAATTTTCCTCTTACACCATTTACCATATTGGCAATCCCTATATCATCATTTGTTTCAAATCCAGGCCGAAAAATAAGAAACATCACGGCCAGCACCATCAGATTTATAAGTAAGCTTCCCACTGCCACCCAAAGCCTTCTGTCTTTTCCGTCCTGCAACCTCAAAATTAATCCCTTTATTTGCTGCTTTCCTGCAAGTTTTTTCATACCTTCTTTGATTTCCTTTTCTTTTATTGCTTTTATATCCTTTTCTTTTACTGCTTTGCAAAACGGATCGGCTGAGTCAAAGCGGATATTCGCAATCCGCTTCGCTACTTGCCGCTTTGCACATCTATAGCAATTCAATAAAATAATGCAGGATTGCTATAAGTGGAAAATGCCTGTTTATCCTGCTATAACTTCCAACAGACGTTATGCTTCCTCCTGCTCATTGTTCATTACTGTCTGTAATTTATTATTCTCCTGTTGCGGCTTAACTGAAAAAGTTCGTTCACTGATAACATACCTGGGTCTTGCTTTCGTTTCAAGGTATATTTTCCCAATATACTCCCCTATCACGCCTGCACAAATCAGCTGAATTCCACTCATCAGACATACAATCGCACTTATGCTCGCCCAGCCTTCCACTGTTTGATTAGAAAAATACTGCACCAGAATCCAAATAAGAAAAAGAAAACTAACAAAAGACACAGTAATTCCAAGCGCAGAAATCATACGAATGGGGCGAATACTCATACTTGTGATTCCATCAAATGCCAGACCAAGCATTTTGGAAAGCGGATAATGGCTTCTCCCGGCCAGACGCTCATGACGTTCATACAATACGGTTGTACTTTTAAACCCTACCAGTGGAAACATTCCTCTCAGATAAAGGTTTACTTCTTTAAAATTCTGAAATTCCTGTAAAACACGACTTGAAACCAGTCGATAATCTGCATGATTATAGACGACTTCTACCCCCATCCAGTTCAATAATTTATAAAAAGTCTGTGCTGTAAATCGTTTAAAAAATGTATCTGTTGCACGACTGCTGCGCACACCATATACAATTTCATTCCCTTCCGAATATCTGAGCACCATTTCTTGCATTGCATTCAGATCATCCTGCCCATCACAATCAATGGAAATTGTAATATCACACTGATCTTTTGCCTCCATCAGACCTGCCAGCACCGCATTTTGATGACCTCTGTTTCTACTCTGTGAGATTCCGATATAATGTGAATCTTTTTCTGCCAATTGACAAATCAACTGCCAGGTTGCATCTGTACTTCCATCATTTACAAACAAAATCCTGCTTTCTTTATCAATTAACTTCAGATCCACCATATCCTGTAATTTCTGTCTGAAGATCGGAGCCGTTACCGGTAAAACCTCTTCTTCATTGTAACACGGAATGATAATATATAACACAGGACTGCAATTGATATTCGTTTTTTTCTCACTTCTGTTTTCCATAAATAACAACTCCCATATCTTCGGTCAAGCGGACATTCGCAATCCGCTTCGCGACCTGTAGGATCATAAGAAATCCAGGCTCGTAAAGAATCCTCCCGTAAACGGATCCCTCCTTACGAGATTCCGCAAGCGGGTTCCCCCTTATGATATTTCATGAACGCAGTCGCTTTGCGACCTGTCAGTGGGTGAATGCTTATCTGCGTTCAAATCGTAGTATAAAAAACGGATTCACCAAAGTCAATAAAAAACACGTACCTTTTTCATAAGAATTTCATAATTTTATGGCATTTTTATTGTATCATAACTGAGACAGACCCACATATGATAAAGGTTATGAGCAAGTAGCGAAGCGGATTACGAATATCCGCTTGACTCTTCATCAAAAAAAGCCATTTTACACATTTCTGAGTAAAATGACTAATTATCACGTCTTTTAAAATCTTTACATACCTTCAAAACCACATACAGTCTGTTTCATATCAACTTCCGATTAACTTAACCCTAACCTTGCTTCGAAATTTCTTTCTCCGCTTTTGGATAAGCTTGCGACCGATTAGTAACA